>Ga0316204_10000667_pt1 | contig 118067 bp, 111 predicted proteins | sample 6monrhotite_MG_2_FD_205661 | JGI IMG/M metagenome (GOLD analysis project Ga0316204, IMG submission 205661) | Microbial mat bacterial communities from mineral coupon in-situ incubated in ocean water Damariscotta River, Maine, United States -... | ecosystem: Environmental > Aquatic > Marine >...
AATGGCGCAAACTCGACGGTAAAAACCGCCTCCCCGAAATCATCAAAGGGGTTGAGTTCAAGGACGGGATCAAGCAACTTCAAAATGCCGCATGATTACGCCATCACCAACTTTCGGGCATAGCTCCAGGTTTAGTTAAAACGGTCAAATTATGAACAACAATCATGTAATTTTCGCCGTTACCAAGAGTCACAATATACCTAATTGTTACAGCAGTCCTTTTGACATTGGCTACTGCATCGTAAATCTCTGAAAATTCATCCTGGAGCGGTGCTGAATAAATGTCACCCCATTCACCCAGTAGTACTATGAGAGCATTTGAATTGTAAATTGAGTCGAGGTTCTCGCGTTGAACGACTTGGTTCTGTCGATCGGTGACTATCAAACCTGCTCGAAATTCACTTTCTGAAATCCTACTATTCTTTTCAAAAACAAATACTTCTATTGGGCCATCGAATGACTCGGCAAATGTTTTTGCACTTGGCGATTCTTTCGAAAACCCGAAAAAGACGGCTGCCAACAACAGCAAAAACAAAAAGACCTGCACAGGCCAATGGACCCAAATGCGCATCCCTCTGAATACTTAGAAAACCGCGATCACGGCAAGCCGCATATTGTGACTTGTTGACGAGTAGCAAACGCATTGAAGGAACTCTTGTCCGCCTGCGCAAAGCGCTTTTTCAAATCTTCACAAAGTCGAGCTATCCAAAATCCGCCACCAAAGGCAAATGATCGGAATGCTGGAGCCATGAGCCTGGTTGTCCAAGCGTGACCTTTTTGGCTCGGCCCGTTCCCGCATAGACATAGTCCAGATGATAGGGCTTTGCGCGGTCGCGGTGCAGGAAGAACGTCGCGCGGCTTTCGGCCCCATGCGCCTCATCGCGCAAGGCGTGGTAGGCGGAGATAAGGCCGTGGTTTTCTAGCGTTGCGTTCATCTGCACATGCCGTTTGCCGGATTGCTTGAAGACCGGGCTGGAGTTGAAATCTCCGGCGAGGATCGCCTCTGGTCCAAGGCGGTCGCGGTAGGTCGCAAGGGCATTGATCGAATGGGTGGCGTAGCCTTGTGAAATCGTCTTTTCGGCTTGGGTCCAGACCGCGAATAGAGGGAAGGCGTGCGTGGCGGTCGCGACAATGAACGGCGCAAAGAACCTGTGCCGGGGGTCGTGCCAATCGGCAAGGGTCAGGGAAATGCCGCGTCGCGCAAAGATGCCGAGACCCTTGGCCGGGTTTTCCCCGACCCAGCCGATGTTCGGCCACGGCAGCGTCGCGCCTTTGCCCGCCATAAAGCCTGGGCTTTCGCATTCCGGGATCACCAGAATGTCGGCGGCATATCGCCGGATTAGTCGGTGTTTTCGTCGGAATGCGCCCTGACAATTCCATGTCAGAACACGCAAACTCCTAGCGCCCTTTCCAGATGGGATCGCGCTTTTCAGCGAAGGCCTTGGCCCCTTCGAGGTTGTCTTCGGATCCGTAAAGCACATCCACGCTGGCCAATTGCCGGGTCGTAATCCGGTTCATCGCGTCCTGAAACGAGCTGTCCTCGGCATCGCGCACGATCTCCTTGATCGCGGCGTAAACCAGCGGCGGGCCGGTCTCCAAAAGCGCGGCCATCGCGCGGGCCTTGGCCATCAGATCGGCGCCGGGATGGATTTGATTGACGAACCCCCAGCGGGCGGCTTCCTCGGCGTCCAGCCAGCGACCGGTCAAAAGCATCTCCATCGCGATATGGTAGGGGACGCGTTTGGGGAGTTTCACGCTTGCCGCATCCGCCACGGTGCCGGAGCGGATTTCCGGCAGCGCAAACGTGGCGTGGTCTGCGGCCAGAATGATGTCTGCCGACAGCGCCCATTCGAGGCCCCCGCCACAGCAAATACCGTTAACGGCGGCAATCACCGGCTTGTTGAGACCGCGCAGTTCCTGCAAGCCGCCAAAGCCACCGACGCCATAATCGCCATCCACTTCGTCACCATCAGCAGCGGCCTTGAGATCCCAACCGGGGCAGAAAAACTTGTCACCAGCCCCGGTGATGATCGCCACGCGCAGCTCGGGATCGTCGCGGAAGTCGGCAAATACATCGCCCATGATCCGGGAGGTCTCAAGATCAATCGCGTTGGCTTTGGGGCGGTCGAGCGTGACTTCCAGAATGCCGCCGGTGCGGGTGGTTTTGATCGGGTTATGGCTCATGGAATTCTCCTTATCAGCGCGTCGGCGGCGATGGCGGTTTGGGGGCCGCAGATTAGTGGGTTGACCTCAACCTCTTCGATTTTGTCGGCATTGGCCATGACGTAGTTTTGCACCGCCTCGATGGCGTCAAGAATTGCCGCGCGGTTGGCGGGTTTTGCGCCGCGAAATCCGTTGAGGAGGCGATTGATTTTGAGGTGGCTTAGTGCCCGGTCAATCGCGGTCCGCGTTGATGGGATCAGGAGCGAGGCGCTGTCCTCCAGCAACTCCGTCAGAACGCCACCCGCCGCCAGTGTCAGGACAAAACCGTGGGCAGGGTCGCGCACGACGCCGATCAGCAATTCGGCGGTGTTGTCGCCAAGCATTTCTTCAACGAGGAAGGTTTCTGAGGGCATTTTTTCTGCAGCCTCAGTGACCTCCTCGGCAGAAGTAAGGTTCAAACGCACGGCGCCCGCCTCGGACTTATGGGCCAACCCTTCGCCTTTGAGGACCACAGGAAACCCGATGGTTTCGGCGGCTGTTGCGGCCTCCGCAGGTGATTTGGCCTGCCACGAAATGGGGACACGCAAACCGGACGCGGAAAGCGCTTCTTTAGCGCCCGCCTCGCTTAGTGTTGTAGCCGCGGCCATTGTCGCATCGGGCAAAAGCAACGGTTCCGCTGTCTCGGTTTGTCGTCCCAAAAAAGCCCCGGCATCCGCCGCCGCCAGCGCCTCTTCCAGCCCATGAAATGGCACGACACCGCCGGCCATCAAACGTTGGGCGACATCCTCGGGCAGCAGCTCTGGCAGGGTGGTCACCAGACCCACAGTCGCGCCTGTCCGTGCCTTCGCCGCAATCACAGCCGCAACCACACATTCCCATTCTGAGGCATCGCAACGATCCTCGCGCGGGAAGTCGGCGATCACCAGCGACAAGTCCAACGACCCTCCGATCATCGCGGCAAATGTATCGGTCATAGCATCGGTGTCGCGCCAGATATAGGTGTGATAATCCAGCGGATTGGCCAGCGCCACCATCGGCCCCAAGGCCATGCGCAACCCGGTTTTCTGCACCTTCGTCAGCGGGGGAAAGGCCAGATTAAACCGCAACGCAAGGTCCGCCGCCAAAGACGCCTCGCCCCCGGAACAAGAGATCGTGGCGATCCGATTGCCTATCAGCGGCCCCGCGACGTGTAGCAGTTTCAATGTCTCCAGAAACGCTGGCAAGCCATCCACTCGCGCCATCCCCAGCCGTTCAAAAAGCGCCGAGGCCCCCGCATCCCCCCCCGCAAGCGAGGCCGTATGGCTGATTGTCGCCGCGCGTGCTTGCTCGGACCGGCCAGACTTGATGACAACGATGGGCTTACCAAGCGCGTACGCCTTTGCCGCCAGCGCTTCAAACGCCCGCAAATCGCCAACCCCTTCGATATGAAGGCCAAGGGCGGTGACGCGGCTGTCGTCCAGAAACGCCATGCCAATATCCGCAAACCCGGTCTGCGCCTGATTGCCCGCAGCGGCCACATAGGCAACCGGCAACCCGCGTTTCTGCATGGTGAGGTTGATCAAAATGTTCGAGCTCTGCGTGATAATCGCCACGCCACTGTCGACCCGCCGCCCGCCATGCTGATCCGGCCAAAGAAGCGCGCCGTCGAGGTAGTTGATGAACCCATAACAATTCGGCCCAAGGATCGGCATTTTGCCTGCCGCTGCGATCAGGTCCGCTTCCAACGAGCCACCGGCGGCGTCCTCGGCCACAGCTTCCGCAAAGCCGCTGGCAAAACAGACGGCCCCGCCTGCGCCCATGGCCGCAAGCTCTGCCACAACCTCAATTGTTGCATGACGGTTGACGCCAATGAACACGGCATCAGGCACGCCGGGCAAATCCGCCAGGGACGCAAAAGCCGCAAACCCCGCGACTTCCGCCCGCTTTGGATGCACGGGCCAGATATCGCCCTGAAATCCCATCTTGCACAGCTGCCCCAGCACCGCTTCGCACCAGGCACCGCCGCCGACAACAGCCACGCTTTTTGGCCCGAGCAACCGTGATAACTCTCGCCCCACTACGCACCCCTTCTCATTTGCAGAAACACTCCCGCCGGAGGCACAAAATCTACCCCCCCAGGGGCCGCAACAGATCGCGGCTGATGATGTGGCGCTGGATTTCCGAGGTGCCTTCCCAAATGCGTTCGACCCGGGCATCCCGCCAGATACGTTCCAGCGGCAGCTCTTCCATCAAGCCCATGCCGCCATGGATCTGGATCGCCTCATCCGCGACCATCGCCAAGGTTTCTGTCGCCTTCAGCTTGGCCATCGACATGTCGGTTTCCGTGACGGTCCCCTGATCAAACTTCCAACCGGCTTCCCAAGTCAGCAGGTTCGACGCCTTGATCGCCAGCGCCATGTCAGCAAGCTTGAAGGAGACGCCTTGAAACTTGGAAATCTGCTGGCCGAATTGCTTGCGTTCTGCCGCATAGTCCAGCGCATGACCAAAGGCCCGTTCCGCGCGGCCAATCGAGGTGGCCGCAACCTGCAATCGTGTCGCCCCCAGCCAGGAGTTTGCAACCTGAAACCCCTGATGCACTTCGCCCAGCACCTGACGTTTGTTGATCCGGCAGTTGTCAAACTCCAGCACGGCATTGGTGTATCCACGGTGCGAGACGTTTCGATAGCCGTCGCGCACGGTGAAACCCGGCGTGTCCTTGTCGACAAAAAACGCGGTGATCAGCTTTTTCTTACCCCGCGGCGTGTCCTCTTCGCCCGTCGCCATAAAGACAATCGCAAAGCCTGCGATATCCGCATGACTGATAAAGTGCTTGGTCCCATTCAGCACAAAATCATCGCCATCCGCGCGCGCGCTAGCGGTCATGCCACGCAAATCCGATCCCGCGCCCGGCTCGGTCATCGCCAGACAATCCCATGTCTCGCCTTTCATGCAGGGCACAAGGTACTTCTCGCGCTGCTCCGCATTGCCTGCCAGCAGGATGTTTGAGGGCCGTGCAACACAGGTCCAATGGAGCGCGTAATTCGCCCGCCCCAGTTCCTTTTCGTACATCAGCCATGTCAGCGTATCGAGGCCCGCGCCGCCGACGTCTTCGGGCATATTGGCGGCGTACAAACCGGTTTCGATGGCCTTGGATTGCACCTCTTTGATGATCTCCATCGGCAGGTGGCCGGTGCGTTCGACGAGGTCTTCGTGGGGGTATAACTCCTTCTCCACAAAGGCTTTCGTCGTGTCGACGATCATCTGTTGTTCTTCGGTCATTCCAAAATGCATGGCTTAATATTCCGTTGTGAGGAGCGTGTCTTCGAAAGGATAGCGCGAAAGACAAATGTTGCCGGTTTCGGTGATCAATACCATGTCTTCCAGCTTGACGCCTTCGATGCCGCCGGGGCGTCCGACGTAGCTTTCGACACACATGACCATGCCGGGTTCCAACTCGCCGTCGAAATGGAACTGGCCATCCACGGGATAATAAATGACCGGGTATTCGTCCGCCATGCCAAGTCCATGGGCCAAACACGGATAGGGCTGGTCGCCATAATCGCCGGGTTGGACAAAGCGCTTTTCGATGATCTCGTTGAACGAAGCTCCGGGCTGCATCAGCGCTTTGTTGTGGGTGATCTCGGTGTGGGCGAGGGAGTAGAGTTTCTTTTGCTCAGCGCTCGGCTTGCCGGGACCACAATGCAATGCGCGTGAAATATCCGCGCCATAAGACCAGGGCCCGACCATCCCGCAGTCAAACACCATCAGATCACCCGCACGGATCATCCGGGATGACGCCTCCTGCTGCCATGGATTTGTCCGCTCGCCCGAGGCGACAAGGCGATAGTCGATCCACTCGCCGCCACCCTCGATCAGCGCTTGCCACATATGCGACCAGAGTTGTTGTTCGGTGATCCCGTTGACCAGATGATTGCGCATCCGGGTCATGCCATCCTCGGCCACGGCGATGGTCTGGTTCATGCAGAGGATTTCTTCGGGGCTTTTGATTTTTCGCGCCAGAGCGATCGGTTCAGCACAATCGACAACCGTGATCCCAAGCGCCGCCAACGCCTGCACCGCGCCAATTCCGGCGGAGCGTTCGACGCCAACGCGGTTTTCCCCGCCGCAGTGGGCCGTGATCAAGTCCTTCATCTGGCCTGCCCATTTGGCGTTCCATTCCGCAACGCGCGGGCCGCCGAACATATAGCTCAGCGGCAGAATATCGTCGCGTATCTCGTCGATGGTTTCCAGTTGCGCGCCAGTGAACCGACCGGGTGCTGAGTCAAACCAGACAACCGGTCCTTCGGCAGGCACAAAGAGGTAACCCGCTTGAATATGCATCTCGAACACCGCGCAATTGCGCACGCCCGTCGCGTAGCGGATGGAGAGCGGGTCGAACAGGATCACCGCCCCCAGACCCGCCGCCTTGATCTCATCGCGCAGGCGGTTCTGCCGATAGGCTCGCATCCTTGGCACATCAATCAACGCCTCGGTATCCACCATTTGCGTTGGCGGGGTCAGCCACGCGGCCTGATCCAGTGTCAGAGGATTGGGCCGCGCAGCAAAGGAGATGGAATAATCCGTGGCGTCGTTCATATACGTTTCCTTTAGATAAAGGGCAGGTCTACTAGCTTGCCTTCACCCATTCCGTCGGGCGTTTCCACGGTGACTGCATCGCCGGGCTCGGCGGTGATGGAAACCAGCGTGATGCCAATGTTGCGCTCTAACCGTCGTGACCAGACACCGGAGGTGAGGTCGCCGATGCGTTTGCCATTTGCGTGGATCGCCTGCCATTCTGGAACCACTGGTCTTGGCGTATCGCCTTCCAGGATCACGCCGAGTTGGTGGCGTTTGGGGCCTTCCTTCGCGATTTTGCGCAGCGCCTTGATGCCGATTGTGTCATCGGGCACGTCCAAATCAACATAGCGGCCCATGCGGACTTCGAAGGGGTTTGTTTCGTCGTCTGTGTCCGAGCCATAGGACAGCAATCCGCTTTCGATCCGTTCGCACATATTGGGATTGCCGGGGCCGATACCTTGGGACTCGCCGGCCTCCTTGACGATGTTCCAAAGTGCTGTGGCTTTGGCTCCGTCCTCAAGATAGATCTCGAAACCGCCTTGCTTGGACCAGCCGGATCGGGCGACCTGAACCGGAATACCTTCGATGGTTGCAGCACCGAACCAGAAGTATTTGAGGTCGCGCACCCAGTCCCCAAATATCGAGGCCACAACGTCTTCGGCTTTTGGACCCTGCACGGCCATGGGCGAAACGTCGGGTTCAAAGACCTTGACGGTCAAGCCCCGTTCAGCGGCAACAGCGCGGGCAAAAAGGACGATGTTGTTATCAGCGATTGACAGCCAGAACCGATCGTCGGCCAGTTTCAAAAGGATTGGATCGTTGATCACGGTGCCTGCGTGATTGCAAAGGGCGACGTATTTGCCTTGGTTCACTTTGCATTTCGTAAGGTCGCGCGGACAAAGGATTTGCGCCAGACGAGCGGCGTCCGGTCCGACCAGTTCGACCTGACGCTCAACTGCCACGTCCCACATGGAAACGCCGTTGATGATGCGCCAATATTCGGCCTCGGGGTCGCCGTAACCCGTGGGCATCAGCATGTTGTTGTAGGGATAAAAGCCGGTCACACCTTCGGCGACGGTCGCCTCGAAAAACGGGGATCGGCGCAGGCGTGTGGTCGGGGAGATTTCGAATTTGCGGGTCATAGTTGGACATATACTCGATTGTTTTCGACCTTCACGGGGTAGGTCGTCAGGTTGATGCAAACGGGCGCGGACAAAGCCTCGCCGGTGGAGATTTTGAAGCGGCCCTGATGCAGCGGGCATTCGATGATGTCACCGTCGACAAGCCCCATTTCGAGGTGTTCTTCCTCGTGGGTGCACATACCATCGGTGCAAAAGAAACCGTTTTCGGTGTTGTAAATCGCGTAAGTGCGCCCGCCGTGATCCCAGCGGATCAGGTCCTCGGCGTCGATATCTGAGGTCGTGCAGGCGTCAATCCAGGTGCTCATTGGTGCGTCAGGCTCCATTTATCCAGCGCTTTGGATGCGCCGCATTCAGCCTCGTTCCGGCCATCGACTTGCGTCATTTTCTGGCCTGAGGTTTTGTTCTTGCGGATGCAATCAACGGTGAGGTTGCGGGTCGCGGGGATGCCGCCATAGGTCAGGATTTTCTTCATGGCGCTTCCTCCGGGGTCCAGTCGTCAAATTCGGACACGCAGTCGGAGGTATCCACCTTCAAGCGTGCCAGAGTGCCCGCATAAGTCGTATCATGATCCGTTTGCGGCAGTTGGTCCGCGGCGGCTTTTGCGGCAAGGCCACGAAAGTCAGGATCCGGCAGGCCAGAGGCGGTTGCGGCACGGACGCGGGTGGCAAAGGTTTGGCGCAGGCGGACGTGGTGGGGTTGCGTATCCGCGATGGTGGCAAGGTCGGTGTCGTGCAGGGTGAGGTACCCCGCCGCCTCTGCCGCACGCGCGATTTCCAGCCCGGTTTCGGTATGCGCAATGATCCCGTTTTCGCCGGGCGTGTCGCCGGTTGGGACAGCGCCGGGCCAGAAATCGCCCGTAGCAATGTCGGTTTGCAGACCGATGGCATCAGGGCAGATTTTGCAGCGGAATTGTGTAGTCCAGCGGGCGTCTGTCCACATTTCGTTGTAGGTTGCCATGACTTCGCGCCCGTCTGCATAGGTGGCTTTTGCGGTACCGGGGCAACCATCGCCGCGCCAGCGAAAGGCTGTTGGGGCGACTTTTGCGGGGTCGTGACCTTTGCGGGTCAGCATTTTCCATGTGGTTTCGCGACTTGGGACGGTGCCGCAAAACATCGCTTGGGTGAACACGATCTGGTCGCGGGCGCGTTTGTCCGCCGCTTGCAAGTTGCGCACCCCGGCGATGTCGCAAGGTTTGAGCGAGACCGCGAATTTTTCACCTGTTGCTAGGGCTTTTTCGATCATCGAAAGCGGAGCAGATGGTGCATAGCGGCTTTGTGATCCGCTCAGTAGCTCGTCCGGATCGCGGATCATCACGGGTTCTGATGTCAACGCGTCCGGGCCAGCGGCGCGGGCTTGCAGGATGAAATCGGCGCGACCGGACGCAAGCAAATAGTGGTTGATCGCTGTCATCACGCCCCCGGCGGAGGCGCGGAAACGCGTGTCTGGATCGCTCGCCCAGCCCTCCCATGTTGCAAGGATGCGGCCCCAGACCGGGTCATCTTCATCCGTTAGTTTCGCGTCCATCGACACGCCGGGACAAAGGCGGGCGATGCGGGCGTTTTCGTCCGCTGTAAGGGGCCTTGTGGCGCGGGGGCGGAGGTTTTCGTCTGGCGTAAAAGCCATGTCGATCACGCCTTCGGGGACGAGATCGGCGCAGAGGCCGCAGGACAGGCAATAGCCGCCGTCCACGATTTCGCTGAGAGTGGAAAAGCCCATCACATCGACCTTTCGCCAAGGGGTTCGTAGCCGCCGTCGGTGATCATATGAGGGGCCTGTCGGATGGATGTCGCCTTGGTGTTGCGCCCGATTGTGCGTCGGATGACGACGCTGAGCACCTCCAGATTGGTGCGCCAAAAGCCGGGATCAGGGTCGGGCAACTGATCGCCCACGGCGCCGTGCAAATCCGGCAAAGCGTAGAACGGCACCTGCGGGTAGAGGTGGTGTTCAACGTGGTTGTTCATGTTGAGGTAGAGGAACCGGCCCAGCCACGAGGTGCGGAACGAGCGAGTGGATTGCAGGATCGACGGGTGATTTTCGCTCATCTCGACGTGTTGGATTAGCGTGAAGAGCAGCATGACGGGTGCTCCGAGGATGCGCGGGATCAGAAAGAACCAGAGTGGCCAGTAGATGCCCAAGGCGATGAGTGACGCTAGGCCAAGGTAGATCGCCACGAACGCCCTGGCATTCCGCACAAGCTTGGGTTTTTCGCCCTGCGGGATGACTTCCAACTGGATGTCGGAAAAGCGGTTGAACGCCAGTTGGATCATGACCTTGAGGTGAAACCGCGCCAGCCCGATCCCGGTGATTTCCAGCAGCCAGCCGCCAAAGGCCATCGGGGTGTCGAACGGCATCTGGCTGTCCTTGCCGACCCACCAGGTGAACGTGTGGTGGTTGGTGTGGGTGTAGCGACGATGCAGCGGTTCTTCCATGTAAAGGAGCGAGGTGAGCCAAAGCACAACCTCGTTCAGCCAGCGGGTTTTGAAGGCGGTGCCGTGGGCTGTTTCGTGGCTGAGGGCATAGGAGGGCACGGTCAGAAACGTGCCGTACAGCAGCATCGCGGGCCACATCCAGATCGTGCCGAGGCTAAGGGCGATCAGGCTGCCAGTTGCGATCAGGAACGCGATCCATTGGGCGAGGTAAATCAGGCCGGGCCGGTCAGAACGCCTTAGCAGCGCCTTCAGCGCTTTCTTGTCGAGCGTCACACCAGAAGAGGCGGCGTTTGTGGGGATGTAGTCCGGCATTATCGGCTGTCCGCTGGCGTATAGTTGAATTGCGGGTAGGCCAGAACTTTTTCGCGGCCTCCGAGTGCTTTGACCTTGGCAGCCTGTTCGGCGTGGGCGCGCTTGTTGATTGCCTCCGGGTCCATCCAACGGGCTAGCCGACTAGTCGCCTCGACACAAATGTCTGGGTGCTTGGCGGCGAGGTTGGTTTCCTCGCGGGGGTCTGATGTGAGGTCAAAAAGCTGCGGCGGATGGCCTTCGGCGTAATGGATGTATTTCCAGAAGGTGTCACCGTCGTTCCAGCGGACCATGGTGAAGCCAGCCGAACAGCCGCCGTCGTGGTATTCTGATAGCACGGTTCGGTTTGGGGCGATGTCGCCCAGCAGGCTTTTGCCGGAATAGGGGCGTTTGGACAGGCCGAAACATTCCGCGATCGTCGGGGGAATGTCGATCAGGCTGACGGGTTCGGTGATCTGTCCGGGTTTTACACCGGGGCCGCTCAGGATCAGCGGCACTTTGGCGGCGCTGTCGTACATCGTGGACTTGGTCCAGAAGCCCTTTTCGCCCAGCATTTCGCCGTGATCGCTGGTGAATATGATCAGCGTGTCATCCGTTAAACCGGCCTGGTCCAAGGCGTCGAGAACCTTGCCGACCTCGGCATCCAGAAAGGAACAAAGCGCATAGTAACTGGCCTTGGCGATCTTGCGGGTTTCCGGATCAAAGTGATCCTCGTGGTTAAAGAAGTGCCGAATTTCATCAAGGATCGGGTGATCGGGGGGTGGTTCGGGCAAGCCGTCGAAATCCTCGGGATCGTAGAGGTCATAGAACTCTTGCGGCGCGATCAGCGGGAAATGCGGGGCAAGCCAGCTTACAAATGTGCACCAATTGGCTGCTTGCGCGGCCTCCGACCCCAGCCAGTCAACTGCTGCCGCTGTTACGCTGCGATCCTGTTCGAGATAACCCGAATTGCCGGGGCCGATGTCCACCGCAAGATCAACCGTTTCGTCGTATTCGTAGAGCGGGTTGCGCAACAAGCCTTGTATCCAGCCGACGCCATTCAGAACATGCACTGGCACGATTTGTTCATCAAACCCGGTGTCCGCCTCCTGGCCTCGATAATGCAGCTTGCCGATGGAGCGCACGGGGATATCCGCGGCTTGCAATTGATGTCCGTAAGACGGAACCGTGCCCTCGTAGGGTTCGGCAGAGGACCAGTTGCCGATTTCGTGGACGTATTTGCCGGTAGCAATTGCTGCGCGTGTTGGCACGCAGATTGGCGAGGGGGTGTAGGCCTCGGAAAACACGCGGGCGCTCGCGGCAAGACGGTCGATGTTCGGGGTCAGGGTGCGCGGGTTGGTGTGACCAAGACCCCACCAAGACAGCTCGTCACACATCAGAAACAAGACCTTCATGGCGATGACGTGCGGCGTTTGATCCGCTCCTTCATCCGGGTTTTTTCCGCTTCGGTGCCATCATGGAACGAGCCAAAGAACTTGTCCCACGGCACATCAAGATTGCCGTAGTTGCATTCAAAATACCGGTGATGAAGCTGGTGGTGGAACATGCCTAGGTGCAGTCGCTTGCGGTTTTTGATCCAGAGACCCTCGAACCCGGTATGGGTCGTGGCCGCTGTCAGCGCATAATAGGCAAGGTGAAAAATCACGTGGATCGGGTGGCTGGGGATCACGAAATGAATGAGCACCGTGCCAAAATACATCAGATGTTCGACCGGGTGCATCGACAGGCCAGACCACGGGCCGATGTCGGTGTTGCGGTGGTGGAGCGCGTGGAATCGGTAGAGCCAATCCACATGCAAGGCGCGGTGGATCCAGTAGAAATAAAAGCTCTCCCAGACAGGGATCAGGAAGAAGACCGCGACAAACCAGATCGGGTTGGTGCCAAAAGTGATAACGTCAGCGTAGCCATTGGCCATCGCCCACCAGATCAGCGCCTCGTACCCCGACCAGATGGTGACGCCAGAGGCCAGCGACCAGAAGATGTTGTCGCGGAGCTGATCGCCAAAGGAAAAGACGCGGCCCTTGCGCGGGAACGGGCGGGGGTCGTATTTTTTGTCCAGACCCTGAACCTGGCGGCCATGAAACCAGAGGTGCAGGCCATGGGCGACGGCGGTAAAGATCACCAGATTGCGGATCAGGATTTCGACGATCCAAAGGCCGGGCTTTGCGGTTTCGACCAGCGTTGGGCTTGCAAAATGCAGGCTCAGGAAACAGAGGCCCACAATCGCAAGGTTGATCGTAAAGAAGAACCAGGCATCAAAATACCAGCGAAAAACCCTGTAAGGTTTGGGCGGCCATTGCCAAAGTGGCGAGACACCGATGGGCACCTCGGGCATGTGGTTCCATTCCTTGCGGCTCATCTGTGCATCTCTCGTTTGCGGGCGCGGGTGCGCTTTGTGGCGCTGTCCGATCCATCATGGAAGGTGCCGAACCATTTGTCGAAAGGGATTTCGGGGCTGCCGTAGTTGCATTCGTAATAGCGGTGGTGAAGCTGGTGGAAAAAGCCGCCAACGAACAGGCGGCGTTTGTCCTTGATCCAGACTGCCTCATAGCCTGAATGGCCGGAAGGTGCGCCAAGGAGTTGCCAGTAGAGCAGGAAAATCATGTGTAAAGGATGGCTGGGCAGCACTAGGAAGATCAGCAGGGACGAGAAGTAAAGCAGATGCTCGACCGGGTGCATCGACATGCCGGACCACGGCCCGACGTTGACGTTGCGGTGATGCACGGAATGGATATGGCGATAGATCGGCGGGTGATGAAGCGCGCGGTGGACGAAGTAAAAGTGCAGGCCTTGCCAGAGGGTCAGGATTGGGAACAGCGCAAGGAACCAGATGGGATGGGCGCTGAAACTTATGGTGGTCAGGATGTCGTTGGCGTAGCCAAGCCGCGCGGCGACCTCCCAGAGGGTTGCTATCGGTGCGCCTGATGCCAGCGCGTAGAACATGTTGTCCTTGGTTTGGTCGGAAAATTTGAACAGCGCGTTTTTGCGTCCCGTGATCGGACGTTGGTCAAAGCGCAGCACGTTGCCTTGCGCGTCGTAGCCATAAAACCAGATATGCAGCCCGCCCGCGACGATCAGCAAAGCGATGTAGTTGCGTAGAAGTGCGGCGAGAATCCAACCGGGTTGCAGGCTCGCCTGATCGGGGGTGACGGGCTGTATCCAAAGCCCAACGGCCAGCGCGAAGAGGATGTAAACCACGCGGTCGGAAGCGGAGAGGAAGTTTTCCAATACCCATGCCGCCAAGGCCCGTGGTCGCGGTGGCCATGCCCAATAGGGGACTGGTTCCAGCGGCAGGTCGGGATGGTAATTCCAATCCGTGTTTCTGTCGCTCATGTCGTATACATCTGCTTTTTATGCGCCCGGGTGCGCGTCGTCGCCTCGGCCGTGCCGTCGTGATAGGTGCCGAACCACTTGTCGAAAGGGATTTCGGAGGTGCCGTAGTTGCACTCGAAGTAGCGGTGATGAAGCTGGTGGAAAAAGTCACCGGAGCGGGCGACATCAGTTTCGCTCGCGACGATTTTTTCGAACCCGGCGTGGGACATGACCGGGCTGATTTGCTGGAAATAGACGTGGAACATCACGTGCAGCGGATGCGACGGCAGGATCAGATGGATGAAATAGGTGGTGAAGTAGAGGATATTTTCCAGCCAGTGGTTTGAAATCCCGGACCATGGCCCGGTATTTACGTTTCGGTGGTGCACGGCATGGACGTGTTTGTAGAGCTTGGGGTGATGTTCAAGGCGATGCGTCCAATAGAAATGCAGGCCCGACCACATCGGGATCAGGGCCATCCAGATCAGGAACCATAGGGGCGCTGAGGCGAAAGAGATGGTCGGGACAATGCCGTTGGCCATCGCCCAGAAGATACTGACCTGATAAAGGGTGGCCACGGACATCGCGCTCCCGAGGGTCCACCAGATGTTGTCGAGCACCTGGTTGTTGAAGGTGAAAATGCCGTTGTTACGTGCCAGATCGCGAGCTTCGAATTTGGTCGCGCTGCCCTGACCTTTGCGCATGTAAAGCCACCAATGCAGGCCACCTGCGATCAGCGTTTGCGGGATGACGTTGAGCGCCCAGATCGTCGCGATCCACCCGAATTGCAGGGTTTTCATGGTTTCCAAGGGTGGCAGGAACCAGATGTAGACGATCACGGTGATCAGGAACGGGATGGTTAGTGCCGTCAGTTCCAGCCACGCCCCACGATACCAGTTGAAGATCGCTTTTGGGTTAGGCGGCCAGGCAAACACCGGGTTCAGCGGGACGCCGCGTTCGGGGCGGTAATTCCAGCGTTCGGCCTCCGGATCGGTGCTGAACCCTGTCGCGTCAGTCGGCATAGGAGGAGCCTTCTTCGTCGAGAATGGCTTTGATCTCGTTCAGGTGGCATTCGGCTTGGCCGGGGTAATCCTCGATCTCCTGCGCGGTTTTTTCGGCGATTTCGTCTGAAAGAACCCGCAGCTTTTGGCCGGATTGCAGGGCGCGGATATAGGTTTCAGCGGCGCGTTCGAAATAATAGAGGCGGTTGAAAGTCTCCGCCGGATTTGCACCCAGAACCATGACACCGTGGTTGCCCATGATCAGGGTTTTGATCTTGGGGTCTTGCAGCATGTCACCACACCGTGCGCCCTCGTCCCCGACGGCAATTCCGCCAAAATCGTGGTCGATGGCGTAGCGGTTGAAAAACATCGCGGTGTTCTGATCAATTGGCGGCATGGTGCTGTCGGCAAGGCAGGCCAGAACCGTCGCGTGGATCGAATGAACGTGCATCGCACAGCGGTGATGCGGGCAGAGCCGATGGATGCCGCCATGCAAACCCCAGGCCGAGGGGTCCGGCGCGCCGGGGCGGTCCAGAACGTCGGGGTCATTGGCGTCCAGCAGCAACAGGTCGGAGGCGCGGATGCGCGAGAAATGCACCTGATTTGGGTTCATCAGGAACTGCGTGCCGTCGTCGTTCACCGCTAGTGAAAAGTGGTTGGCGACGGCCTCGTGCATATTCAGCCGTTCGGTCCAGCGAAAGGTGGCGGCAAGGTCAACGCGGTCCTGCCAGTGATCCATATTGGGACGGGCATCTGTGATGTCGGGTTGGGCAACCATTTGAGGGCCTCCTGAAATAGCGATCCGACAAAGTTTGCGCGGTTTGTAGGGGCTTTACCAACGAATAAACCTGAGGTTATGTAGTAGTCACACTTATAGGTCGCTTATGGAATAGAATGTCGGAATCCGCCCTTCCCCCGCTGAACTGGTTACGCGCGTTCGAGGCCTCGGCCCGGCAGTTGTCCTTTACCGGGGCGGCGGTGGAGCTGGGGATGACCCAATCGGCGGTCTCGCAGCAGATCAAATCGCTGGAAAACCACCTGCGACGGCCCTTGTTCCTGCGGCAAGTCCGACGGCTGGAATTGACCGAAGCCGGGCGCGGGTATCTGCCTGTGGTGCAGGAGGCATTCGCGACGCTTGCACGCGGAACACGGTCGATTGTCGGGGACAATCGCGAGCAGGTGTTGCAGATCCAGTCAAACCTTGCGTTTTCGGTGCATTGGCTGGCCCCTCGACTGGACGGGTTGTTTGCGGCTTATCCCTGGCTGCGGGTGAATATCTCGACCGCCCTTTGGGACCCGGAAAAAACCGCACAATCAGCCGATGTGGAAATCCGTTTTGGGCGTGGTCCCGGCGAAGGGGTTGCGGCGGAAAAGCTGGGAGAAAACCAGTTTTATCCGGTCGCTCGTCCGGGGTTTCGCGCCACTCTGGAGCATCTGGATGATGTGCATTTGTTTGATTGCGCCGGGATCGTCAGCAATTGGCAGGCCTGGATGCAAGGTCAGGGGAAAAGCCTGCCGCGTAACAAAGCGATCACCTATGCAAGCACCTATGTCGTAGGCCTGTCTGCCGCCGAGGCGGGCGGTGGCCTTGCACTGGCGCATGACATGTTGGCGGGTCATCTGATCAGGGAGGGCCGGGTGGTACGGCCTTTTGATTTCAGCGCACAGATGGTCGAGGCCTATTACCTGATCGCCCCGCCCCGATCTGTCGCCTCGCCCGCCGTTGTCGCCTTTGTCGATTGGCTGGAGGGGGAAATGAAAAGCACCCCGGCGGGAAGGGGCCGGGGTGCAGGTTGATCAAAGGGCAGGAAAGTAGCCCCGTGATCAGGTTTTGGAGAACTCGGGATAGGCTTCCATCCCAAGTTCTGCGATGTCGAGGCCGTTGATCTCCGCCTCTTCATCGACGCGGATGCCAAGCGTTGTTTTCAGGACCATCCAGACAATTGCCGAGGTGATGGTCACAAAGGCACCGACGATCAGGATCGCTGCGATCTGGGTGCCAAAGCTTGCCTCGGGGTTGGTGAAGGGCACGATCAGCGTGCCCCAGATGCCCGCGAAAAGGTGAACCGGGATCGCGCCGACAACGTCGTCGATTTTGAGACGATCAAGCAGGGGAACAGCAAAGACCACGATCACGCCGCCAATGGCCCCGATCAGGGTGGCCTGACCGAGCGAGGGGGTCAAAGGCTCGGCGGTGATGGACACAAGACCTGCCAATGCGCCGTTAAGGATCATCGTAAGGTCCGGCTTCTTGAACAGCAGTTGCGTCAGGATCAGGGTCGCGACGGCACCCCCGGCAGCGGCGGAATTGGTATTGGCAAAGATGCGGCTGATGTCGGCCACGTCACCAATAGTGCCCATGGCCAGTTGCGAGCCGCCGTTGAAGCCGAACCAGCCGAGCCAGAGGATGAATGTGCCAAGGGTCGCCAGCGCCAAATTGGAGCCCGGCACCGGGTTTACGCGCCCGCCCTTGTATTTACCAAGGCGTGGTCCAAGGATCAGCGCACCGGTCAAGGCCGCCCAGCCACCGACGGAATGCACGATGGTGGAACCCGCAAAGTCAAAAAAGCCCATGGCTTCAAGAAAGCCACCGCCCCATTTCCAGCTGGCTTGCACGGGGTAGATAATTGCTGTCAGGATGATCGTGAAAATGAGGAAGGGCCAGAGCTTGATCCTTTCGGCCAAGGCGCCGGACACGATTGATGCGGTGGCCGCACAAAACATCAGCTGAAAGAAAAAGTCCGATCCGGTGGAGGCGTAGTCGTAAGCGTCGGCCTTATCTTGGGTCAAGCCAACGGCCTCAAGCACGGCAGGACCAAAGGCACCGAGGTATCCGGTGATCGACCAATTGTCGCCGGGATACATGAGTTGATAGCCGATGAGGTAGTAAAAGATTGCCGCCAGCGAAAAGAGCGTGACGTTTTTGGTAAGCTGCATGGTCACGTTCTTGGAGCGCACGAGGCCGGCCTCTAGCATGGCGAATCCGGCGGCCATCCAGAACACAAGAAACCCGCCAACCAGAAAGAGGACGGAGTTGAGGATAAAGACCACGTCTGTGGGCACGGTCGCGGGTGTGATTTCCTGTGCGACAGCTGTCACGGGCAACAGCGCGAGGAGCGTAGCGGGAAGGAGGGGATTAAGTTTCATTTGATTTCCTTTAGTTCGTTCAGAGCGCGTCGTCGCCGGTTTCACCGGTGCGCACGCGCATTGCGTTGCTGACGTCCAGGGTGAAGATCTTTCCGTCGCCGATTTTTCCGGTCTGGGCGGTGTCGCGGATTTTATCGACCACCTGATCGGCCATCTCGTCGCTGACGACGAGTTCCAGGCGGACCTTGGGAACGAAATTGACCGAATATTCCGCGCCGCGATAAATCTCGGTATGGCCGGATTGGGCACCGAAACCTTTAATCTCGGACACCATCATTCCGCGCACGCCGATGTCGGTGAGAGCCTCGCGGACTTCTTCGAGTTTGAAGGGTTTGATTGCTGCAATTATAAGCTTCACGTCTGTCTCCTCTTGAAACGGGATAGGAAAAGACGAGCGAAAACCGGGTCCGGTCACAAGAATGCTGCATCGCAGAAAGTGGGTAAAACACGAATTGCCCGAAATTTTTGCGAAATTGCCGGCGAATGACTAGATAATGAGCGAAAGTTTGTCGCTGCGTGCGGCGAACTTCGGCTCCACAAGTGGGCCGGATCGGTGTAGTTTCACTTTCAAAAGAAACCGAGGCGGCAGAATTAATGAGTAGCGGCAGGAAAAAGCCGGTGTTGCGGGCGCCCAAGCGGACCACGGGTAGTGGGTCATCGACCCGCAAACGGACGGTGAATACGCGCCGAAAACCAAGCAAAAAGAAGCGTAACTTTTTGGTGGCCTTTCTCCTTTGGATCACGCGCAACTTGTTGCGGGCGGTCTGGTGGACCGGCTGGCGACTGACCTGGATTACCGTAATCGTTTTTGCGATCTGGACCGGGTATTACTACGTTCAACTGCCAACGCCCGAGGCGCAGGTTGACGGGCGGACCAGCGGATCTGTCACGATGCTGGATCGCGACGGCGAGGTTTTTGCCTGGCGGGGCGAGCAATTTGGCGGGCTGATCCGGGTTGAAACAGTTTCGCCCTACCTCAAGAATGCGGTTGTCGCGACCGAGGACAAACGGTTCTACAAACATTTCGGAATTTCCCCGCGCGGCATTGCCAGTGCAATGCGAATCAACCTGAGCGAAGGTCGTGGGCCCTTACAGGGGCATGGTGGCTCCACCATAACGCAACAGGTGGCGAAAATCCTGTGTCTGGGGAACGACTTCGACCCGGAGGGCACGATTTCCGAGCAGGAATTCGAAGCGGATTGCCGCAAAACCACAATGGCGCGGAAGATCAAGGAAATTCCGTTTTCGCTGGCGATGGAGCTGAAATACAAAAAAGACGAGATTCTGATGATCTACCTGAACCGGGCCTATCTGGGTGCCGGAGCGCAGGGGTTTGAGGCGGCGTCGCAGCGGTATTTCGGCAAGTCCGCCGCCGTGGTCGATCCCGCGGAAAGCGCCTTGCTTGCCGGATTGCTGGTCGCACCATCGTATTACGCGCCGACGCGGAATTTGCAGCGTTCGCAGGACCGCGCGAGTGTGATTTTGAGCCTGATGCGAGATCAAGGTTACCTCAGTGGCGAAGAGTACGATCTGGCAATGCAGAATCCAGCGGTCCTTTCGGATGCCGCCCAAGCCGTTGCGGGGGGATACTTCGCAGATTGGGTGATGGAAGCAGGACCGGCGTTCCTGACGCGCTCCACCACCGAGGATGTGATCATCAAGACGACCTTTGATGCGCGGGTACAACAGGCCGCCGAGGATGCGTTGGAGTATGTTTTTGAAAACAATGTGCGCGAAGGGTCCAATGCACAAGCGGCAATTGTAGTGATGTCAGCGGACGGCGCGGTGCGTGGCATGGTTGGGGGACGCAAGCTGAAGGTTGCAGGGCAGTTCAACCGCGCGACACAAGCACTGCGGCAGACGGGATCGTCCTTTAAGCCCTTTGTTTATGCGGCTGCGCTCGACCTTGGTTATCGGTTTGATTCCACGGTTGAGGATGCGCCTTTGACAATGAATATTCCGGGATCGGGTGAATGGTCGCCCAAGAACTACACAGGCAAATATCTAGGCCCGATCACGTTGACCGAGGCGCTTGCCTATTCGATCAACACCGCAGCTGTGCGTATCTCCGAAGCGGTGGGCCGGGAAACGGTGCGGCTGGTGGCGCAGGAATTTGGTGTGAAGTCCGAGTTGGACATCGGGCCTGCCCTTGCGCTTGGGACAAGTGAATCGACCCTATTGGAAATGACCGGGGCCTATGCCGGCATTTTGAATGGCGGCACGTCGGTCAAACCCTATGGGCTGATCGAACTGTCCTTGCAGGGCGATAATGCGCCCTTGATGGGCAAAGCCGGTGGGCTTGGGGAACGGGTTATTACAGAAAGCGCGGCGCGTCAGTTGGTCTATATGATGAACCAGGTTGTCGAAATCGGTTCCGGAAGGCGGGCGCAATTGGCCGACAGACCGGCCGCCGCAAAAACGGGAACAACACAGGGCGCACGGGATGCATGGTTTATTGGTTTCACCGCTGATCACGTCGTTGGTGTCTGGATGGGCTACGACGACAATTCCAAGCTCAGCGGTGTGACCGGTGGCGGGGTTCCGGCGGAGATTTGGAAACAGGCGATGGTGCGCATCAATGAGGGTCTACCAGTGAAGCCTCTGCCGATGATTGATCCGATGGAAATGTCGCTACCCGAACCGGAAGAGCCTGCCCAGCCCCGCCGCGACCCGGCGCAGACTATTCTCGAAGAAGTGCTGAACTCGATATTCGGCAACCGCTAAACGGTCAGTTTTTCTGATAAGCTGGTCGATCAGAGGGACTTCAAATCCCGGATCAGCACATCAAGATCGCCGCCGCGTTTGTCGAGCATGGCGCTGATTTCCGTACGTTCGGTCGCCAACAGGCTTATCCCCTCGATATAAAGGTTGAACATCTTGTTGGAACCGCTTTTGTCGGACACTTGCCAGTCCACGGCAAAAGGTGCGGAGGTGGAGATGTGCACGGTCGAGCTGACCAAAAAACCGCTTTTCACAGGGCGGCTGGAATTTACAACGATATTGCCGCCCTTGAACTCGTTGAACCGCCGACCGTACTTACGGGCCATGTAGCCGCGAAATGCAGCAGTGTAGCTGGACTTTTGCGCTGCTGTGGCCGAACGCCACGGAGCGCCAAGCGACGAACGCGCAATGATCGGCACATCGGCGTATTTGTTGAACAGGTTTTCGAAATCGCGGAACATAGCGGTTTCGGCCTTACCGGAGTTGATGATCCTGTTCAGATCGTTCACCAGTTGCCCGATCAGGTCCGAAGCTTCGCGGTTTGTCAACGCAAAGACCGGGAAAGCCAGCGTTACAGCCGGGGCAAGCAACATTGCACCAATCGTAAAGCCGCGTCGGGAAAGGGATGAATTACTCGGCATAAGGGTCCTCCAGGTCAGCATCAACCAGTCCGCCCTGCAGGTTCTTTCTGCGGCTTTGCAGATAAACCAGTCGTGTCTGGGCGTAACTGTCCTCGCTTTCATATAGAAGCTGATCCACCAGATCGGAATACCTGCTGCGATTTCCGACGCTGTTCACGACATTTGCCAGCGTTCCGACGTATCTTTGTGGTGTTGGCACAACAGAATTCACAGGATCGAACACAAAATCGACGACCATTCCAGTGGTATCGCGCACCGTGCTGGCCGACAAAAACGGCAATTCGACAAACGGCCCTTCCGGGAAGCCCCAAACATGCAGGGTTTCACCAAAATCGGTTGGTTTTTCGTTCAGTCCGTTTGGTGTGGCCACGTCGAACAGTCCAGCGACGCCGAACGTCGTATTCATCACGAAACGGGCAGTGTTCACAAATGCATCATCAATTTTCAGTTGCAGCAAATCGTTTGCCACCGCGCCGGGTAGCCCCAGATTGGACGAAAAGTTCGAAATCCCGCGTGAGGCCGGCCCTTCGGCAACATTGTCAAAACCACGCGACAGGGGTCTGAGAACAGCCCGGTCAATTTCTTTGTTAAAGTTGTGAAAGCGGCGGTTGGTACCCTCGAAAGGATCATTGATTCCTGTGGCGGGCGGCGCAGTACAGCCAGCAACCGCAATCAGAGCGATAGAGAGAACCGATCGAATGATGAAACGCACACCAGGCATTCAAGAGCTATCCCATTAAAATACCGAGGTAATCTAACCCCTGCCGGTTGGAATCCCATATCTCATCCGGGTTCAAACACGCCTTGTCGCTTTTTTAACACATATGTCCGAAGACAATAGGGCCGAGTCCTGGCGGATTAGTCAAATTTTAAGGATTGTGATGATTGAAGGGTCGCAAATTCGCTTGAAGATCAGCGCTATTCCCTGGGTTGCGGTGGCCGTATTCAGCCTGTTTGCGAATCTGCTGATTCTAACGGGCCCGCTTTACATGCTTCAGGTCTACGACCGGGTTCTTAGTGCGTATTCGCTGGAAACTTTAGTCGCGCTAAGTCTGATTGCAGGTTTTTTATTTGCTCTTATGGCCGTTCTCGATTGGTCGCGGGGGCGACTTTTGGCGCGGGTAGGTAGCTATCTTGGCCAGACGTTGCGGGCGCGTTGCATTGGGTTTGATCTGCGTCGCAAGGCTGAAGGTCAAAGGGAAGCCGCTCTGGCGCATGCGGCCCTGCGATCCTTGGAGCGGGTTTTTGCCTCGCCGGGGTTGTTGGCGGTTTTTGATCTGCCCTGGACCCCCATCTTCTTTGGTGCGATCTTTTTGTTGCATCCCGCCCTCGCGCTGCTGGCCTTTGTCGGCGGCATGATCGTCTTAATGCTTGGATTGGCAGCGCAGAAAATCGGTGCGGAACCCGCTGGTGATAGTGCCGGTGATCAAGCGGACGTCTTTGCGGAAAACGCGCGATTTTTGGTCGCGCAACGGATGATCAAGGCAGCTTCGGTTTGGGGTGCGGCGACAGCTTTCAAGCCAGAGAATTCGGAAAAGTCTGACCTGAAGGCGGCGTTGACAACTGCTGCGCGGAGTTTGCGCATGGCGTTGCAGTCGGCGGTACTAGGGCTTGGGGCCTTTTTAGTGGTCAAAGACAGCCTTGGGGCAGGCGCCATGATCGCCGCCTCGATCCTGACTGGGCGCGCATTGGCTCCGCTGGAACAGGTGGCGGCGCATTGGCCGATCCTGCAAGACGGACGACGGGCTTGGTTTGGTCTCAGGGAGACCTTTTCGCCGGAACTCGTTGAAATTGCCCATATGCCCCATGACATCAGTGCCGCCCTGAAGGTGACGGATCTGGCACTTACATCCGGGCGGGGGGGGGCGGTGGTTCTTCGGGGTGTCAGTTTTGCACTTGGCGCAGGGCAAATCCTTGGGGTGATTGGCCCGTCTGGGGCTGGGAAGTCCATCCTTGTCGAAGGGTTAATGGGAGTCAGGCCCCGCGTGGCGGGCGACATTCGTTGTGGCGAGATGTCCATTGATCAACGAACCGCACAAAATGCGTTGTTTTTTGGCTACCTGCCGCAGTTGCCCTGCCTCTTTCCAGGCACCATCGCAGAGAATATCGCCCGATTGCAGGCCGAATTTGAAATGGAAGACGTGATCGTGGCGGCCCGCAAGGCCGGGGTGCACGAGGAAATTCTGACCTTTCAAGGGGGGTATGGACGACGGGTCGGCGATGGGGGGGCAAACCTGTCATTTGGTCAGACCCAAAGGATTTGTCTGGCGCGTGCGCATTATGGCGATCCGGCGATCCTTATTCTGGATGAACCCGGTGCGGGGCAGGATGGGGCTGGCAATGCAGCGGTGCAATCGGCATTGCAGATACAGGCCCGCGAGGGGCGCTGCGCGATCATTTGCAGCAATCGGCCATCGCAGATCGCCGGGTGCAGTCATTTGCTGGTGCTGGATCGCGGCCGCCAGGTTGCCTTTGGGCCAAGGGAGGAGGTTTTGCAAAGTGCGACCCTTGCCGGGGCAATGGGAGGCAGGGGGCAAGCCGCATGACGCCAATGCAAAACCCGGAAATGGCACATCGAAGGGCGCTCTGGTTCGGGGTTCTGGCTCTGGCGGCACTGGTGATTGGGTTTGGCAGCTGGGCGACGACCTTAAGAATTACCCAGGCAACTATTCTGGGCGGGGAGTTTGCCATCGAGGACGGATCGTTTTCGGTGCGGTCCGATCTTTCCGGTCGCATTGACGAAGTTTTGATTCGCGATGGAGGCTATGTTGCGCGTGGCGAGGTTATTCTGCGGCTGAAAGACCCGGCGCTGGATGCAGAACTGGAGGTCCTGAAGGCAAAGCAGTCAGCAGTCGCGATAAGGCGCGCGCGACTTCGCGCGGAGCTTCGGGGCGGGGCCTTGTTGGATTATACAGACGAGCCGGATGCGGTCGGCGCTATCGCTTCGACGGCGGCGATCATTCAGCGGCAGCGCGATTTGCTGGCGGCCTATCGGCAGGAGATTAATTCGGACCAACAGGACTTTGCCACTCTTTCGCGTGAGTTGGACCGTGAAATCTCTGGCCTGGCACAAGAATCGGTGGCGCTCCGTAAAAATGCAGACCTTGTGTCAGCACGGATCGAAAAGCAAAGCCAACTGATTGCAGGCGGAATTGTCGCGCAATCAAGTCTTGCGCCGATGCTGGAAGAAAACACACGGATCGCGGCTGAAATCGGTCGGAACGAGGCCAACAGGGCGCGGGCGGATCAAAGACGCGCCGAAGCGCTGGCGCGGTTGAACGCCAAAGAGAATAGCCGACAACTTCAGGCGATTACCCGGCTGGCCGATCTGGATTATCAGGCGCGCGAGCTGGCGTATAATCTTGAACTTGCCAACTCCCGTCTTGCCGCCCTTGAACTGCGCGCACCTTCTGCGGGGCGGGTTCAGTATGAAGTGCCTTTGTGGTCTGGCCAGAACGTTTCGCCCGGCGTGACCTTGTTTCGGGTGATTGACGGATCACGGCCCGTGGCCATCCTTGCCAAGGCGCGTGCCCATGAAATCGGGCATCTCAGCATTGGTGCGACCGCGCGGGTAATCATAACCGGGGAGGCTCAACCTTTACAGATAGGGGCGCGGCTGGTTGCAATCTCGCCGGGGGTGATCCGTAAGCCGGAGGCACCTTCAGGGTACTACGAATTGCGTCTTGCACCTTTGGTGCCGGTGAAAGATGCCATCATCGGCCGATCTCTGGAGATCTATTTTCCGGGGCCGTCGCGGCGACCGATTGAATTGCTGGCCGATCCTTTGCTGCGATATTTTGGGCGGGCATTGCGCGAAAGCTGATTTCCCGGTTTATCGGGCCGGACAATCGCGCTAGCCTTGGGCGAAGATTGATTTTACGCCGGAGGAAAACATGGCTGGACTGATCGAAGCGAAACTAGCGGAAATGGGCCTTAGCCTGCCTGCTGCCCCTGCCCCGGCTGCGACCTATGTGCCATTTGTCATAACCGGAAATCTGGTATTTGTGTCCGGTCAGGTGGCCAGCGACGAGAACGGGTTGATCACCGGCACTTTGGGCGCGGATACGGATGTAGAGCAGGGTCGCCAGGCGGCTCAGCGTTGTGCGCTGAACCTGCTGGCCCAGGTGAAAAACGCCTGCGACGGCGATCTGGATCGTCTGGTGCGGGTTGTGAAGCTGGTTGGATTTGTAAACGCGACCCCCGATTTCGCCGAACATCCGCAAGTCATCAATGGCGCGTCCGATTTTCTTGGCGAGTTGCTGGGTGCCAAGGGCGCGCATTCACGCTCGGCGGTGGGGTCTTCGTCCTTGCCACTGGGGGTCTCGGTCGAGATCGAAGGCATATTCGAGATCGCCTGATGCCATTGCACAGCGATTTTCTGACGGTGCCGCTGGCTCATCGCGGGCTGCATGATTTGGCGCGGGGACGGCCCGAAAACTCTGTCGCGGCGTTTCGTGCGGCGCTTGATGCAGGCTATGGAATTGAGCTGGATGTGCAGGTGTCGCGCGACGGTGAGGCGATGGTGTTTCACGACGAGGAACTGGAGCGATTGACCGCCGAAACCGGACCGGTCAACCTGCGAAGTGCTGCGCAATTATCGGCCATCCCGTTGCGCGGAGCAACCGAAGGCATTCCAACGCTTATGGAAGTTCTTGACCTCGTCGATGGTCGTTGCCCGGTGCTGATCGAGATCAAGGATCAAAGCGGTGATCTTGGGACTTCGGAGGGCGCTTTGGAGCGGGCGGTTTTGTCGGCCCTTAGCACTTACGAAGGACCGGCTGCGGTGATGTCGTTCAACCCGCATCCGATTGCCGCGTTCAGGGATGCTGCGCCGGAAATTGCGGCAGGTCTGGTGACGGATGATTTCAACGATCCGGCCTGGGGTTATGTTCCGGCCGCGCGACGTGCCGCGTTGCAGGACCTCAAGGATGCCGAGGCAATGGGCCTTGAGTTTATCTCCCACAACCGGAGTGATCTTGATAATCCGGCAGTTGCGTGCTTGAAAAAGCATGGCTTGGTGATCCTCTGCTGGACAATCCGATCGGAAACCGAGGAGGCCGAGGCCCGGCGGATCGTCGATAATATCACCTTTGAGGGTTATGCCGCCAAGTTGCCGGATCGCCGAGATGGCGGAACCTGAAATCACCGTCCGCGTTCTGGGCGGAATGGCGGATATCGACGAAAAGACATGGGACGGATTGTCCGGCGCTGACGGGGATCGGCCTGAGGATCCTTTTACGACCTATCGCTTCTTGCACGCGCTGGAGGCAAGTGGGTCTGTAGGGCTGGGAACCGGGTGGCAGCCCCGACATCTGGTAGCCTTTGAGGGCGAAACCGCGATTGCAGCAATGCCGTTGTACGCCAAGGGTCATTCGCAAGGTGAATATGTTTTCGACTTTTCCTGGGCCAATGCCTATGAGCGGGCGGGCGGGCGTTATTATCCGAAACTTCAGGCGGCGATCCCTTTTACGCCTGCGACCGGTCGCCGGTTTCTGACCCAGCCCGAGAAAGCCAAGCTTGGCACAGGTGCCTTGGTTGAAGCGGCGATCAGGCTGGCAAGCGAGCACCAGCTTTCATCGTTCCACATCACCTTTTGCACAGAGGCTGAGGCCCTGGCGGGGCAGGCAATGGGCTTGCAGCACCGCACCGGGCAGCAGTTTCATTGGGAAAACGCGCAATATGGCGATTTCGACGATTTTCTGGGGCAATTGTCATCGCGAAAGCGCAAGACAATTCGACGGGAACGGCAAGTTGCCCAAGCCTTTGGCGGCGATATTTTGTTGCTGCGCGGTCAGGAGATTGAGCCTGATCATTGGGATGCCTTCTGGGAGTTTTATCAAGACACCGGTGCGCGCAAATGGGGCACGCCCTATCTGACGCGGGACTTTTTTACGCAATTGCATCAAACCATGCGCGAAGATGTTCTTTTGATGATGTGCCGTCGTAACGGGCGTTATGTGGCAGGTGCGCTCAATTTCATTGGCCGCGACACGCTTTATGGCCGTTACTGGGGTTGTAGCGAACATCACCCGTTTTTGCATTTTGAATTGTGCTATTATCAGGCGATTGAATTTGCCATTGCCGAGGGCCTTTCCCGGGTCGAGGCCGGGGCGCAGGGGGAGCACAAGCTGGCACGTGGCTATCTACCGGTGCAGACCCATTCGCTGCATTGGATTGCCGATCCGGGATTTCGTGAGGCTGTCGAGCAGTTTTTGCAACAAGAGCGTCGGGTGGTCGATGAAGATATCGAAATCCTGACGAGCTATGGCCCGTTTCGGCGCGGCGGGGAGGAACCAGAATGAATGACAAACTGACAGCAGATCAACGCGACAATGCCTTGGCTGAGCTGACGGTCGCGGGCTGGGAAGAGGTCGCCACGCGCGATGCGGTGCAAAAGACTTTCAAATTCAGCAATTTCATCGAGGCGTTTGGGTTTATGACCCGTTTGGCGATGGTTGCGGAAAAGACAAACCATCACCCGGAGTGGTCGAACGTTTACAACAAGGTTTCGGTACTATGGACCAGCCATGATGTTGGGGGCCTGTCCGAGCGCGATTTGAAACTGGCGCGTCGGACAGACAAATTGGCAGAACAGGCGACTTAAAGCTGATCAAGCAGCGTTTCACCCGCCGAGATATTGCAAACACCGGCTTGTTCTTCGACATTCATGATTTTCACTTCGCCGTCGTCAACAAGGGCTGAAAACCGTTGGCAGCGATCGACAAAACCGATTGGCGGTACGGAAAACGCCAGGCCAGCGGCTTTGGTAAACTCCGATGCGGGATCCGCCAGCATCTCGATACCGGCTGTACCTGCGCCATGGGCCTGATCCCAGGCTTGCATGACAAAGGGGTCGTTGACTGAAATGCAGATGATGTGATCGACGCCTTTGGCCTTGAGCGCCTCGGCAGTGCGCATGAAACTGGGCAGATGAGCCATCGAACAAGTGCCGGTGAACGCGCCGGGCAGACCAAAGATCGCGACTTTCTTGCCCTTGGTAAACGAAGATAGCGCGACCCCTTCGGGCCCCTTGTCGCCCATACGGGATAGCGTTGCCTCTGGAATTTTGTCGCCGACAGAAAGCGGATTTCCCATTTCTTACCTCTTTTTGGATTGCTCTGGTTTCTTGCAACCTTATAGGGTCGCCCGGCAGAGGAACAACCGGAAAGACTGGGGGTCATAAATGGCGCATATCGTTGTGGTTGGGGCAGGACAGGCTGGTGCTTCGCTGGTTGCCAAGCTGCGCGCCGAAGGGTTCAAGGGCGACCTGACGCTGATCGGCGCAGAGGACGCGCCACCCTATCAGCGCCCGCCATTGTCGAAGAAATACCTGATGGGCGAGATTGATCGCGAGCGGCTGTATCTGAGGCCGATGGCTTTTTATGCGGATCAGCAGATTTCGCTGCGATTGGGAACGCCGGTTTCAGCGATTAATGCAACGGATCGCACCCTGCGCCTTGGTGACGAGGTTATTCACTGGGACCAGCTTGCCTTTACCACGGGTTCAACCCCCCGCCGGTTACCTGCAGCGATTGGTGGTAATCTGGCTGGGGTTTACGCTGTGCGCGATCTTGCAGATGTGGATGCGATGGCGGCCGAGTTTCAACCGGGGCGACGGGTGCTGATCATTGGCGGGGGATACATTGGGCTGGAGGCGGCAGCGGTTGCCGCCAGCAAAGGTCTTAAAGTTACACTCGTGGAAATGGCGGATCGGATATTGCAGCGGGTGGCCGCTCCGCAAACCTCCGACTATTTTCGCGAATTGCACAAATCCAAGGGCGTTGATCTGCGCGAAGGCATCGGGCTGGAAAGGCTGACGGGCGAGGCGCGGGTTAATGGCGCGGACCTAGGCGATGGAAGCCATCTGGAGATTGATTTTGCAATTGTCGGCGTCGGCATTACGCCAGTGATCGATCTGGCCGAAGCGGCCGGGGCAAAGATCGAGGATGGCATATGGACCGATGAGTTTGGCCGCACGACCCTGCCTGATGTCTGGGCGGCAGGGGATTGTGCCTCCTTTCCATATCGCGGGGGGCGGTTACGGTTGGAAAGTGTGCCCAATGCGATTGATCAAGCCGAAGCGGTCGCAGTGAACATGTTGGGTGCCAACCGGGAATATGCCGCAACGCCGTGGTTCTGGTCGGATCAATATGACATCAAATTGCAGATTGCGGGGTTGGGCAAAGGATACAACGAGATCGTCACGCGGCAGGGCGACACCGGAGTCAGTTTCTGGTACTTCAACGACGACAAGCTGCTGGCGGTGGATGCAATGAACGATCCGCGCGGCTATATGATTGGCAAACGCCTGATTGAGGCGGGCAAGTCACCCGATAAGACCGTGATCGCTGACACCGGGTCAGACCTCAAAGCCCTGTTGAAATCCTAGATGCGGATTGTTGGCGGCAAGCTGCGCGGCAAACGGCTGAGTGAGGTCGGTGCCGGTGACAAAGCGGCGCAGTTGCGCCCTACCAGCGATCGGGTGCGCGAGAACCTGTTCAACGTCTTGACCAACGGCGCTTTGGGAAATCTTGTTGCCGAGGCGCGGGTGTTGGATATTTGTGCGGGAACCGGTGCCTTGGGGCTGGAGGCGTTGAGCCGGGGTGCCGCACATGTGCTGTTCATCGACAATGGTCGTGCGGCCCTTCGCCTGATCGAGCAGAACATCGCGCTTTGTAATGGTGGTGATCTGACCCGTATTCTTGCAACGGATGCGCTTGGACTGAGGGTAAACGACGACGATCCCTATGACCTTGTTTTCCTCGACCCACCTTATGGCAAGGACTATGCCGCAACGGTGTTGGGGCATCTTCTGGTTGGGAAATGGTTGGCCGATAATGCGACTGTAGTGGTTGAAGAAAACCGCGAAATTCCAGCAATTCAGGGGTTTGAGCGGATGGATCACCGACGCTACGGCGACACGCATCTGCATCTTTTTCGCCCTCTGGACTGACAAGTTCTTCGGGATTGGCCGCGACTATGGCAGAGTTTGGCCATGAAGATTTCAGCGGCCTCTAAATACCTGCAAGCCCATCTGGATGGCACTTTGCCCTGGGGTCTGGTTCTGGTGCTTAATCTGGTGGCGGCACGGCTGGTTCTGGTGCCGGTCGAACACTATTGGCTGGGGCTGCTGGCATTGCTGATGCTGGTGTTGTGGCAAGTCCTCGGCGGTGCGCGGCACATCACGTTTCTGCTGCAAAAGCCGGAAGGATTGGTGCCTGCGGTGCTGATCGCCGTGGCGATGGTCTGGATCACAATTTCTACGGGGATTGCTGTGGCGAATTTTCAGGCCTCGCGCTGGCCGCCGATTGAGCTGCCCTTGTTGAGCCTGAAAATCAGTGCCGATGGGACTGAGGTCTTTATTGACGGGCCATTGAATTTTCCAAAGGACACGGCCCTGAAATCCGCCCTGGCGGCGAATCCCAATTTGCAAAGGTTGGTCTTGAATAGTCAGGGGGGGTCGGTCTTTGCGGCGCGTGCCTTGGCGCGGCGTGTTCAGGAACATGGCCTTGAAACCTATGTTCAGGATATTTGCTATTCGTCCTGTACTTTGGTGTTCATGGCGGCAGATCGCCGGGTGGTCGACTTGAAGGGTCGACTTGGTTTCCACGGCTACCGCATGGAAGGCATGTCCGAAGACCAAGCGGCAAGGGCCAGTGACGATACGCAGAGGGCCCGGATTTTTCTGATCGCCAGAGGCCTGGATTCGGGCTTTGTTGACAGGGTATTGATGACGCCGAATTCGGAGTTGTGGATTCCTTCGCGTCTGGAACTGATAGAGGCAGGTGTTTTGGCACGTTGATCCTTGTTCCGGGATTCCGATTGTGGGAAAGTCACGTCCGAGCAGATTAAATCAAGCGAGCAGCCGTGCCGACCCGACAGGACTTATTGAAATCGGTCTTTGGCTTTGACGCGTTTCGGCCTGGTCAGGCCGAGATTGTGGATGCCGTTCTGGAGGGTCAGAACGTCTTGGCGATCATGCCCACGGGCGGTGGCAAATCGTTGTGCTTTCAGCTTCCGGCACTGGTGGACAATGGGCTGACGGTTGTGATCTCGCCCTTGATTGCGCTGATGCGCGATCAGGTACGGGCCTTGCAGGAAAACGGTGTTTCTGCCGGGGCGCTGACCAGCGGCAATACCGAGGAAGAAACAGAAGAGGTTTTTCAGGCACTTGATGATGGCGTCCTGCGTCTGCTTTACATCGCCCCGGAACGGCTGGCCAATCCTGCGACGTCACTGATGCTGAAACGTGCGGGTGTGCGCCGAATTGCGGTGGACGAGGCGCATTGTGTTTCCCAATGGGGCCATGATTTTCGCCCCGATTACCTGCGCATCGGTGCGCTGCGCAAAGAGCTTGATGTGCCCCTTGCGGCGTTTACGGCCACAGCGGACGGCGAAACCCGCGAAGAAATCGTTGCGCGGCTGTTTGAAGGGCAAGCGCCTTCGATGTTCCTGCGTGGGTTTGATCGACCGAACATCCATCTGGCGTTTTCACCCAAAGCCACCCCGCGCCAGCAGTTGCTGGATTTTGCCGGAGCACGAAAGGATCAATCCGGCATTGTTTATTGCGGCACGCGGGCCAAGACGGAAACGCTGGCCCAAGCCCTGCGGGCCGAAGGTCACAAGGCGATCCACTATCATGCGGGGATGGACGCGGAGGATCGGCGGATCGCGGAAACCCGCTTTACCCGTGAGGATGGCTTGATTGTGGTCGCTACAGTCGCCTTTGGGATGGGCGTCGACAAGCCTGACATCCGCTGGGTCGCCCATGCTGATCTGCCAAAGTCGATTGAAGCTTATTATCAGGAGATCGGCCGTGCCGGTCGCGACGGTGCGCCTGCTGAAACGTTGACGCTTTATGGGGCCGAGGATATTCGCCTGCGCCGTGCGCAAATCGACGAAGGATTGGCCCCAACGGAACGCAAGGAGGCCGACCATGGGCGGCTGAACGCTTTGCTGGGATTGGCCGAAGCGCGGCGCTGTCGGCGGCGTGTTCTGCTTCGGTATTTCGGGGATGAAATGGAGGCCTGCGGTCATTGCGATCTCTGCGATGCGCCGCCAAAGCTGTTCGATGCAACAGATAGCGTGCGCAAGGCGCTGTCCGCGATTTTACGCACGGGTGAAAGTTTTGGCGCGGGCCATCTGATTGATATTCTACGCGGACAGGCCACAGAAAAGGTGCGCTCCAAAGGGCATGACGGCTTGCCGACATTTGGTGTGGGCAGCGATCAATCCAAGGGCGAATGGCAGGCGATTTTCCGACAGATGATGGGATACGACCTGATCCGGCCTGATGCCGCACGGCATGGAGCGTTTCGGATGACACAGAAGGCACGGCCAATTCTGCGCGACGAAGAAAGCATCCTGATGCGTGAGGACACAATTGTTCGTGCCCCTCTGAAACCGACGGTCAAAGCGATGATCTCCGAGGAGGACGAACCGTTGCTGGCCGCTCTTAAATCCAAACGCCGCGAATTGGCCGAAGCGTTGCGTGCGCCTGCCTATGTGGTGTTTCCCGATCGCACCTTGATTGAAATGGCTACGCGACAACCGACCAGCCTTGATCAATTTGCCGCTCTTCCCGGCGTTGGGGCCAAGAAGCTGGAAAAATACGGACGTGTCTTTCTGGAGGTGATCAACGGCGCGGATCATGTGGACGTGCATCCCAGCCGTCGCAAAATGGCGGGAACGGAGGCAGGCGGCGTTTTTGATCGCCTGCACGAGGTTCAAGTGGCACTTGCCCATGGCGAAGATGGAACTGGAAAACCGATGAGGTGTTCTGCGGGGGTTCTGGCAAAGGTTGCCAAGCTAAGGGCCGGAGACGAAAACGGCATGGAACGGCTTCTAGGCGAGGCAAAATCGGAACGTTTTGGCCGGGCCTTCCTTGACGTCTTGGAGGACAGCTAGCTATGGCTGGTAGCGCCTTGGAGGGCTTTTGATGTTCAGACGTTTGGTGCCACTTGTGTTTGCCTTTATTGGCGGTGCGGGACTTTCGCAGTTCCCGGAATTCGCGCAGCAATACACTCAGCGGGTGGGCGGCGCCTATATCGAATTGAAGGACGTCGTTGACGGTTTTCGAAAGGATGCGGCGAACAACGGAAAGACGATTGATCAGGCGATTGCGACCTATGAAGGTTCGGACGATCAGTTCTTCAAGGATCGAGGCAAAAGCATGGAGGTCGCCCTTGCGCGGGAGGCCTATTTGCAAAGCCATTATCGTGCGCTGACTGCGAAGGGGCTTTTTGCCCAGCTTCGCGCTTTTGTGCGTGAGCCAGACAGAAAAATCGTGCAGGAAACCTACGAGATTTACAAACCGGCGGTGCCGTTGACCTCGGTCGGGGCGATCCATGCGGCTTTGGGATTTATTGCAGGCTATCTGTTGTTTGGGTTACCGGGCGTGTTATTGCGGCGACGTCGGAAACCCGCTGCCAAGGCCGTTCGGCGCAGTTGATGTGAGGGGATTGAAATGCTCTGTGTGATTTCTCCGGCCAAACGGCTGAACGAAGGGCCTTCACTTGTGGATGTGCCGTCCAGCTCGCCGGATTTTCAGGGCGATGCTGTGTCGCTGGCCAATACCGCGCGGCGATTGTCTGCGCCGAAATTGCAGGCGTTGATGTCAATCTCGCCCGCTTTGGCAAAGTTGAACCAGGCACGATTTCGCGCATTTGAGGCGGAGCCTGTCGCCCAAAACACCCGTCAGGCGGGGTTCATGTTTGCAGGCGATACCTATCTGGGGCTGGAAATTGACACGCTGGATAGCGATGAATTGTCTTATGCGCAGGACCATCTGCGGATCCTGTCGGGGCTTTATGGCCTTTTGCGTCCCTGCGATCAGATTCAGCCATATCGCTTGGAAATGGGCTCGCGGCTGGCGACGCGGCGGGGCAAGACGCTTTACAAATATTGGGGCGATCGGTTGTCGGTTGCCTTGAACGCAGAGGCCGCGCGGACCGGGGCGAAAGCCTCGGTGAATTGTGCCAGCATTGAGTATTTTTCAGCTGTCGACTTGAAGGCTTTGGATGTGCCGGTGGTGACGCCCGCGTTTTACGAGGTCAAGAACGGCGAAGCGAAGATCGTGTCGTTCTTTGCCAAAAAGGCACGCGGGGCCATGGCGCGGTTTGTGATGCAAAACCGGCTGCGCGATCCAGAAGGATTGGCGGATTTCGACCTTGGCGGCTATCGCTTTCAACCAGAGTTGTCGGCTTTGGATGCGCCGGTGTTTCATCGCGAGGCGGTGGATCAGGCTGTGGCGTGATTTCTTTGGATATTTGAAGCATAAAGAAGATCGGTTCAGGCAAAAATACCCTGACAGAACCAGCCGCCTGAGGTGAGTGCGCCATGGGCGTGGAACAGCCAGAGGCGCTGGCCGCATGTGGTTTCCACCCGCCAGTAATCGCGCAGGCCCGAGCGCCAGTTCGGATCATCCAGCCACCATTCCGGGGCGATCCGTTCGGGGCCGTGGGCGGAGGCGGTGGTGAAATCCTTCCGTCGCCAGCGAAAGGTTTCGTGCGGTGTTTGAGCCTCGGTTGCATTGACGAGTTCGATGGGGAACAGGATCAACGGACGCGGGGCGGCTTGTCTGGGCCAGTCGTTTGCCGGTTCGGACCAGGCGGCGGCCATGATGGTGGCGGATTTTTCCGGTATATGGCTGTTGGCGGGATGGAGACGCGTGATCGCCTCCAGCCCCATGCGTGCGCCAATCCGGGTCATCAGATCATCCAGCCCGGTTTCGCGATTGCGTCGGATATCAGCACGCGACAATGCCTGAGCATGACCCGCGTGCTGGGTTGGATGCAAAGGCTCGGTTTGCGCGGCAATCAGGCGGATGCCGTCGATGCCAAAGCCGGGGTCAATGGTGGATACTTTGAGGGCCAGCAGCGGGCGGATACGGTCGGGGTCGTGGCTGGGCCTTGCAAGACCGGCACTGATGCTTTCGCTGGAATGATCGGCGCGAAAAAGCTCCATACGGATATGCCGCAGACCTTTGCCATGGCGTTTGAGTTTGTCGCAAAGCGGCGGCAACAGGCGGTTGAGGGCGGCCATGATGTCGTCCTCGGTGCCGATGGGTTCGGGCAGGGAAAGCCGCGTGGCGAAGTGGATGTCGGGGCGGGCCGGGGTGATCGGTTCGGGTTCGATTCCAAAGGCCTGATCAAGACGCCGCACCACATCGCGGCCAAAGCGACGCGCAAGGGCGGCGCGGGGCAGACCCGCAAGATCGTCGATCCGCCGGATGCCAAGCCGGGTGAGATTGGCCGCTGCTGCCGGGTTGAGCCGCAAGGCGGCCACAGGCAGGGCGGCAAGGGCCGTGCGGGTTTTTCCCGGTGCGGCGATGGAGGGGGCTTCGGCCTGAAAGGCGGTGGCGGGCGCGGCACCTCCTTTGGTCCAGTGGCGACGCGCGGCGCGGGATCTTGTGGCGCGGGCTTCCTGATCTATCGCATCGCCCGAACGAAAGGTTTGCCCCGGTTGGCGGGCATAGCGGGCCAGCGCCCAGGCGGCCCCGGCAGTGTCGGCGATGCCGATCTGGACGCTGAGTTTCAGGGTCGCACAATCGGCCTGAATCAGAGCCGAGAGGTTTTGTTCGCCGCCAAAAAGATGGGCGCATCCGGTGATATCAAGGAGGAGGGAAGAGGGGGCCTCTTCCGAGACATGGGGGGTGAATTTTCCGGCCCAGCGGCGCAAAAGGCTGAGGAATGCCACCTCGGCGAGTGCGTTTTCGGGGCGGGTGATCAACTCCGGGCAGAAGGCGCGGGCGTCGCGCAGGGCTTGGCCGGGTTTCAACCCTTCGGCCTCGGCGGCGGGGCTGAGGCTGGAGAGGAACTGGCTGTTGTTGTCCGTTTTGACAGTCGCCAAAGGGCCACCAAGGCTGCCCCGCTCTGTGCGGAGCACCCGTTCGGCAGCCAGACGTGGAAACCACAGAGACAGAATGCGGCGGGTCTTGGGCATGGGATATGTTCTTAGTTTGTTCTCTTTTTAGGGAAAGTCGGAGGGGGAGTCGAGTCCTGTTGGACGTGTGTTTGTTGCGGAGGGGTCCCGGCGCGGAGGCCGGGATGCAAGGTGCAAATTTGGGCAAAAGAGAAGGCAAATGCGACATGGATGTCGGGAATGGGCCAGAGGGGGGCAAGAATCGCTGTCATGAAAAAAGTGGTGAAAATTTCATGAAGCGGTGATGTTGCAAACCCTGAGCCCCCCTTTGAAAAGTCTCGGAGCCGACGTGAGGGCCTTGCGCAAGGCGCGTGGGCTGACACTTGCGCGGACGGCCGAGGGGCTTGGCAAGTCAGTTGGCTGGGTCAGCCAGGTGGAACGTGATCTGAGCCATCCATCCGTCGAGGATCTACGCGCGATCGCCGAGATGTTCGGCGTGCCGGTGTCGCTGTTCTTTGGCCAAAGCGATGCACCAGAGACTGAAGCTGGCTTTGTTGTGCGTAAAGGTGCGCGGCGGCGGATTGGGTCGGGGGACGGCGGGCTTGTCGAGGAAATGTTGTCGCCCGATTTAACGGATGATTTTGAAGTCGTGCATTCGGTTTTTCAGCCGGGTGCGGCACTGGAGACGCCAAATATTCGCCCCACGCAAGAGGTCGGCTATCTGGTCAGCGGCAAGCTGGATATGATGATCGGTGGGCGCGATTTTACGATAATGCCGGGCGACAGTTTTCGAATTCGCGGCGAGGCGTATGCCTGGGCCAATCCATATGCAGAACCCGCCGTGGCGATCTGGGTGATCGCGCCGCCGGTCTATTGAGGGAGAGACGTGATGCAGACAGGATCTTGTGAATGCGGGGCTGTGGCCTTTGAAACGCATGGCCCTTTGCGCGCGGTTTCAGCCTGTCATTGCACGCAATGTCGTAAGACCAGCGGGCATTACTGGGCGGCAACGGCGGTGGCAAAAGACAAGCTGGTGATGACGCGCGAGGACGGATTAGTGTGGTATCAATCGTCCGATGCCGCGCGGCGTGGGTTTTGCAAGAACTGCGGCTCCAGTGTGTTTTATGATCGTGCGGGGCGCGACATCATCTCGATTGGTGCGGGCACCATGGATGGCGACGCCGAGATCGTGTTGGAGCGGCATATCTTTTGTGCCGACAAGGGTTCCTACTACGAGATTAACGATGATGTCCCGCAGTTGGATGCCTATTGATGTTGGAGATCCTGTTCGCCTTTGATCCCGCATTATTGCTGGCCTTTGTGCTGGCAGGCTTGCTGTTGAACATCACGCCGGGCGCGGATTTTGTGTTTGTGGCGGCCTCTGGGATTTCCGGTGGGCCACGGATTGGCATGGCGGCGGCGCTTGGCATTAACCTTGGGGTCGCGGTGCATATTGCGGCGGCGGCACTAGGCGTTTCGGCTTTGTTGATGACCTTTCCGCTGGCTTATGACCTGATCCGCATTGCAGGTGCGATCTACTTGCTGGTGCTGGCCTGGCAAGCTTGGCGGGCTGGGGATTTGGACAAAGGACAAACGGCCCCAACGGCGATCACGGCGATCCGGCGGGGGTTTTTGACGAATGTTTTGAACCCCAAGACCGCGCTGTTCATCTTTGCGTTTATTCCCCAGTTTACTGACCCTGAGATTGGGTCGATCTCGGCTCAAATCGTGCTTTTGGGGGCGATTTTTCTGGTGAACGGTTTCCTCTTTGTGCTGATCCTTGGTGTGTTGGCCGGGCATCTGGCGGAGGCTCTTAAACGGCGGGTGCGGGTGTTGAACCGCATCACGGCTGTTCTTTTTTCCGGGCTTGCGGCCCGTCTCATTCTCGACTGAAGGAACGAAAACATGGCAGATATTCCTACGACGGCCCGTGTGGTCATTATTGGCGGCGGCGCGGTTGGTGCGTCGGTGCTTTACCATCTGGCCAAAGCGGGCTGGACCGATTGCTTGCTCCTTGAAAAGAACGAGCTGACGGCAGGCTCCACCTGGCATGCGGCGGGTAATGTGCCGACGTTTTCGACGTCCTGGTCGATCATGAACATGCAGCGCTATTCGACCGAGCTTTACGCCCGTCTGGGCGAAGAGGTCGACTATCCGATGAACTACCATCAGACGGGGTCGATCCGGATTGCGCACAGTAAGGAGCGGATGCAGGAGTTTGAACGCGCCTGTTCCATGGGGCGTTATCAGGGCATTGATATGGAGATCTGGACGCCCGAACAGGCGCGCGAGAAATATCCGTTCCTAGAAACACACGATATGGCCGGTGCCCTTTGGGATCCGACGGATGGCGATATTGACCCAGCCCAGCTGACGCAAGCGCTTGCCAAGGGTGCCCGGGATATGGGCGCGCAAATCGTGCGGTTTTGTCCGGTCACCGGGGTGACGCAAAAGGACGATGGTTCCTGGATCGTGCATAGTGAAAAGGGCGATGTCGCCTGTGACTATGTAGTGAATGCGGCTGGTTACTATGCCCAACAGGTCGGTGAATGGTTCAAACCCTATGGCGGTCGGACCGTGCCGATGATGGTGATGAGCCATCAGTATGTGCTGACCAGCCAAGTGCCTGAGGTGGAGGCTTGGTCCAAGGAGCACGGCGGTAAGTTGCCGCTGATCCGGGATGTGGATGTGTCCTATTATCTGCGTCAGGAAAAGAACGGCTTTAACATCGGACCTTACGAGCCGAATTGTAAGGGTCACTGGATGAGTGACGACGACAAAATGCCGGATGATTTCAGCTTTCAGCTTTACCCCGATGATCTTGACCGGATCGAGGACATTGTCGCTGACGCGATGGAACGCGTGCCGCTGGCAGGCTCGGCCGGGATTGAACGGATCATCAACGGGCCAATTCCCTATGCGCCGGATGGGCTACCGTTGATCGGACCAATGCCCGGTGTGAAAAACGCCTTTGAGGCTTGTGTCTTTACCTTTGGCATTGCCCAGTCGGGCGGGGCTGGCAAGGTGATGGCGGAATGGATCATCGAGGGACAGACCGAATGGGACATGTGGTCCGTCGATCCGCGTCGTTATACGGACTACACCGATCAGGACTATTGCAACCAGAAAGGCATGGAGGTTTACGGCCACGAATACGCCATGCATTTCCCGCACCACGAATGGGAGGCTGCGCGCAACAAAAAGCTGTCGCCAGTGCATGACAAAATCGTCGAGCTTGGCGGGCAGATGGGGGCCTACAACGGTTGGGAGCGGGCCAATTGGTTTGCCAAGGAGGGGGATGATACCACCCATGCGGCGACCCAAACCTGGGGGCGAAACGGGCCCTGGGCCCCACGGATCAAGGCAGAGTGTGAGGCAGTTCGCGACAACGTTGGTGTGCTCGACCTTGCAGGGTTTTCGCGCTTTAACCTCAGCGGTGAGGGGGCTGCGGAATATCTGCGTGGGATAATCACCGGTGGATTGCCAAAAGTGGGCCGGATGAACCTTGCCTATTTTGCTGACACTCGCGGACGCATTTTGACGGAGATGTCGGTTCTGCGTCACGGAGACGATCACTTTACTCTGATCACAGCGGCAACCGCGCAGTGGCATGATTTTGAGGTTTTGAATAAAAACCTGCCCAAAGGCCTTTCCCTGACGGATCACACGTCGGAATATTCCACTTTGATCGTTTGCGGGCCAAAATCCCGCGAATTGTTCCAAAGCATCGGAACCGAGGCAGACCTGAGCGCCACTTGGCTGAGTCATCAGCCCGCCAAAGTCGCCGGGCGCGATTGTGCGTTGGCACGGGTCAGCTTTGCTGGTGAATTGGGCTGGGAAATTCATGCTGCGAATGCGGATATTCCAACACTTTATCAGGCAGTCCTAGATGCCGGTGCGACGCCCTTTGGGATGTACGCGCTGAATTCCTTGCGCATGGAAAAAGGCTACCGGGCTTGGAAAGGTGATTTGTCCACGGATTATTCGCTCTTTGAAGGCGGGCTTGATCGCTTTGTGAAACTCGACAAACCACAGGATTTTCCTGGCAAGGCGGCGTTGCAGAACGAACGCCAGCAAGGCTCGACCAAGCGGTTTGTGACGCTGATCGTCGATGCAGGTGACGCGGATGCGCCCTATATGTCGACGCTTTGGCATGACGGCAAAATTGTCGGAGAAACCACGTCCGGGGCCTGGGGGTACCGGGTAAATGCCTCGGTCGCTTTGGGCATGATCCGGGCCGATCTGGCAGCGCCCGGCACCGAAATCGAGGTCGAAATTTACGGCGAAAGATGCCGCGCTGTGGTCCAGGAAGACCAGCCTCTGTGGGATCCTGCAAACGAACGATTGAGGGCTTGATATGAGCGACATTACCCTTTTGGACGGCGGTATCGGGCAGGAAATTGTTGCCCGTGCCGGCGATAAACCGACGCCGCTTTGGTCCACACAAGCGATGGTGGATCATCCGGGTGTCGTCAAAGACGTGCACCTCGATTATTTTCACGCGGGTTCCACGATCGCGACGACAAACACCTACGCGATCCACCGGGACCGGCTTGAAAACAATGGCATGGCGGCGCATTTTGATGCTTTGCTTGAAGCGGCCCTAAATGAGGCCACGGAGGCGCGTGCGTCTTTTGGGTCGGGGCAGATCGTCGGGTCCATCGGTCCTTTGGGGGCCTCTTACCGGCCTGACCTGATGCCGCCACATCAAACAGCCGTTGTCCAGTTTCGCGAAGTGGCCGAACGTCTTGCGCCCCGGGTGGATATTCTGGCGGGTGAAACGGTCACAAGTCTTGCGCATGCCGATGCGGTTCTGGAGGCCGCATCTGGCCTCGGTCGCCCGGTGTGGCTTGCCGTCACGCTTAGCGATGACGATGGCACGATCCTGCGCTCGGGCGAGAAGGTCGCTGATCTCGGTTCAATCATTGCCAAGCATGAACCAGCAGCGGTTCTGGCCAATTGTTCGGTGCCCGAAGTGATGAAAGCAGGCCTTACGGAATTGGCAAAATTTGGCCTTCCTTTTGGGGCATATGCCAACGGATTTCGCCGGATAACCGAAGGGTTTCTTGCCGCGAATCCAACGGTAGACGCGCTGGAGGCTCGGGATGACCTTGATCCCGCAGCTTACGCGGACTTCGTTTTTGAATGGATCGACATGGGCGCGACCTTGGTTGGGGGATGTTGCGAAACAGGCCCGGCGCATATCGCTGAAATTGCCCGGCGATTGCATGCATCCGGCCACCGGACTGTCTGAGGAGAACAGGATGCCAAACCTTCCCAAAAAAGCCCTTGCGGTCATCATCGGCGGCGGCGTGATCGGTTGTTCGGTGGCCTATCACCTAACCAAACTCGGCTGGAAAGATGTGGTCCTTTTGGAACGCAAGCAGTTGACCTCTGGCACCACTTGGCATGCCGCTGGCCTGATTGCGCAGTTGCGGGCAACGGCGAATATGACAAAGCTCGCGAAATATTCTCAGGAGCTTTACGGCAATCTGGAGGCTGAAACAGGCGTTGCCACGGGCTTTAAGCGCGTCGGGTCGATCACTGTGGCACTGACGGAGGAGCGCAAAGAGGAGATTTATCGCTCCGCAGGAATGGCGCGGGCCTTTGGCGTGGAGATCGAAGAAATCTCGTCCGCCGAAGTGAAAGCCATGTACGAACATCTGAATTGTGGCGATGTTGTCGGCGGTGTTTACCTGCCAAAAGACGGACAGGGTGATCCGGCAAATATCGCGCTGGCGTTGGCCAAGGGTGCGCGTCAACGCGGTGCGGTTGTTGCGGAGCGGGTGAAAGTCACGGGGATTTCACGCAATGGAAATCGTGTGACCGGCGTCGATTGGGTATCTGACGGCGAAGAGGGCCACATCGAGGCGGATCATGTTATCAATTGCGGCGGCATGTGGGGACACGAGGTTGGCCGCATGGCTGGCGTGAACGTGCCGCTCCATGCCTGCGAGCATTTCTACATTGTGACCGAAGCGATCCCAGAACTGACGCAAATGCCGGTGCTGCGGGTGCCGGATGAATGCGCCTACTACAAAGAGGACGCGGGTAAATTCCTGCTTGGCGCGTTTGAGCTCAATGCCAAACCCTGGGCGATGAACGGCATTCCGGATGATTTCGAATTTGATCAACTGCCCGAAGATTTCGACCACTTTGAACCTATTCTGGAACGCGCGATCAACCGGATGCCAATGCTGGAATCCGCAGGCATCCACACGTTCTTTAACGGCCCCGAAAGCTTCACGCCGGATGACGCTTATCATCTGGGACAAAGCCCGGAAGTGGAGAACTTCTGGGTCGCCGCCGGGTTCAACTCTATCGGCATTCAGTCCGCTGGCGGAGCTGGAATGGCGCTGGCGCAATGGATGGAGGATGGCGCGCGGCCCTTTGATCTCGGTGACGTGGACATCCAGCGCAACCAACCGTTTCAGGGCAACAAGACGTATTTGTTCGAACGCTCGAAAGAGACCCTCGGCCTGCTTTACGCGGACCATTTCCCCTATCGGCAAAAGGCAACAGCAAGAGGTGTACGGCGCACGCCGTTTCACGAACACCTGAAAGCCGAAGGGGCAGTTTTTGGTGAAATCGCAGGCTGGGAACGGGCAAACTGGTTCGCGCGGGAGGGTCAGGAACGGGCTTACGCGTATTCCTGGAAACGCCAGAACTGGTTTGAAAACGCCGCCGAAGAACACCGTTCGGTGCGTGAAAACGTCGGCATGTATGACATGTCGTCATTCGGCAAGTTGCGGGTTGAGGGCCCCGATGCAGAAAGTTTCCTTGACTACGTATGTGGCGCGGAGATGTCGGTGCCCGCTGGCAAGATTGTCTATACGCAATTCCTGAATGAACGGGGCGGGATTGAGGCCGATGTGACTGTGACGCGGCTGTCAGACGAGGTTTACCTTGTGGTGACACCGGCGGCCACCAGGCTAGCGGACGAGACATGGTTGAAGCGCCGCAAAGTTGAACGCGAAGCCCGTGTGGTGATAACAGATGTGACCGCTGGTGAGGGCGTTCTGGCGGTTATGGGGCCAAGGGCGCGGGATCTGTTGCAAGCAGTCTCGCCTGCGGATTTCTCGAACGCGGCCAATCCCTTTGGGACCGCGCAGGAGATCGAACTTGGCATGGGCCTCGCGCGGGCGCATCGGGTGTCTTATGTCGGGGAACTTGGTTGGGAACTCTATGTTTCCAGCGACATGGCCGCCCATGCTTTTGAAACACTTCGCGGAGCCGGGCAGGGTTTTGATCTGAAACTTTGCGGTATGCATATGATGGATTCCTGCCGGATCGAAAAAGGCTTCCGTCACTTTGGCCATGACATCACCTGCGAGGATCATGTGCTGGAGGCCGGGCTTGGCTTTGCGGTGAAGACCGACAAGCCTAACTTTATCGGGCGCGACGGCGTCTTGCGTAAACGCGAAGAAGGGTTGGCCGCCCGGATGGTGCAGTTCCGCCTGAAAGACCCGGAGCCGCTGGTTTATCACAACGAGCCGATTGTGCGGGATGGCAAGCTTGTGGGATACCTGTCGTCCGGCAACTACGGCCACACGCTCGGTGGCGCGATCGGAATGGGCTATGTGCCGTGCAAAGGGGAAACGGCGGCGGAGGTTCTGGCCTCGACCTACGAGATCGACGTGATGGGCACACGGGTCGCCGCTGAGGCGTCTTTGAAGCCGCTTTACGATCCAAAATCGGAGCGGGTCAAAGTCTGATCCAATTCTTCTTTGTTCCTCAAATACTCAAACCACCTGCCGCGCGGCAGGTGGGCCTCCGGCGGGAGTATTTGGCAAAGAAGAAGTTAGCTCAGCGCCTCTTTGAATTTCAGGAAGCGGGGGTCTTTCATGACCCTTGCGTTCATCGCCTCGCGCAGGGCGGAGATGGATTTGAGGGGACGCATGACGACCTCGAAGGTTTGGATAAGGCCATCGTCATCAAGCGTGATGAGGTCAACGCCGACGGCGTCCAGATCGCCGATCTTGCATTGAAACTCCAGCGACCAGTCGTTGCCGGCACCCATGATGCGGCGGTATTTGAAGTCGGAAAAAACCTGGCCAACATGGCCCAGAACGGCAGCGACGGGTTCCTTGCCGGTCCAGGTTGCCCAATAGGTCGGCGGGCTGAATTCCACGTCGTCAGCAAGGATCTCGTGGATCAGCGTTTCGTCCCCTTTGGCGACGATCTCTTGCATCCGTTCGATGGTTGGGTGAATTGACATGCTTAATGCTCCGGTTTGGATTTGATTTAAGTTATCGGAGAGGTTGACCCAGAGAAAGCCATCGAAAGGGAGGATGACGTGACGTTTGACTATCAACCGCCCCGGGGTGATCTGGCGATCGTGCACGAGGATGCGGCGTTGCTGGTTGTTGAAAAACCCGCCGGTCTGCTGAGTGTGCCTGGCAAAGATCCTGCTCACGGCGATTGTGTTTTATCGCGGTTGGTGGCGCTGCGCCCGGAGGCGTTGTTGGTACATCGGCTGGACATGGACACCTCTGGCCTGATGATCTTTGCGCGTCACAAAAAGGCGCAGCGGCATCTGGGGTTGCAGTTTGAGCGGCGCCATATTGGCAAGGTTTACGAGGCCCTTGTCGAGGGTGAGATCGCGGATGAAAGCGGCGAGGTTGATCTGCCGCTGATCGTGGATTGGCCGCACCGGCCTTTACAGAAGATTTGCCATGAAACCGGGCGCGCGGCGCAGACCTCGTGGGAGGTCATCGCGCGTGAAAAGGGTCGCACGCGGGTTCGGCTTTGCCCAAAGACCGGGCGGTCGCATCAACTGCGGGTGCATATGCTGGCGCTTGGTCATCCGATTGTTGGCGATCGGTTTTATGGCACGCCGGATCAGCGATTGATGCTTCACGCGGCGGAATTGTCGCTTTACCATCCCGATGGCGGGGCGCGGGTGGTGTTTAACTCGCCGGTGCCGTTTTGAATTGGAGGCCCAATTGAGCGATTTTCCTGACACTTTGACCCAGCAAATCGGGGTTCTGTTGCGCCGTGAGACGGAGGCGCGGATCCTAGCGCCGCTCATTGATGCTTTGGGCGAGGCATTCGGGCGTGAAGAGGTGCTGAAAATAGTCGCTGATGTGGTGATTGGTCTGGCGCGTCAACAGGGCGCGGCTCTGGCGGCGGATTATGGCGATGATGCCGGTGCCTTTCTGGAGACGCTGAAATTCTGGCAACAGGGAGGAGCGCTGGAGATCGAAGTGTTGGCGCAGGACAAAACTACCCTCGATTTTGACGTGAAACGTTGCCGTTATGCCGAGATGTATCGTGCCCTTGGCATCCCGGAACTTGGTGCGGTTTTGTCCTGCAATCGCGACTATGCGATGGTGGAGGGCTTTAATCCCGACGCTACGTTGACCCGGGATCAGACGATTATGGAGGGTGCACCTTGTTGCACGTTTCGCTATGACTTTTCCGCTGGAAAGTCTGAAAAACAAGGGAATTTGCCCTAATTTCGCCCCATAACACGGGGATAAGGGCGTTAAATTCGGGCGGATAAACCGCCTAAATTCAGTTGGGGCTGAGTATGGATATCCAAGCAACCGCTTTGCCGGAGGTCAAATTGCTGACGCCCCGGCGCTTTGGCGATGATCGCGGCTATTTCTCGGAAAGCTATTCGCGCCGGGCGTTTGAGGCGGCGGGGCTTTCGTTTACCTTTGTGCAAGACAACGAAAGCCTTTCGGCCGAGGTTGGAACGTTGCGCGGCTTGCACTATCAATCCCCACCCCATGCGCAAGCCAAACTGGTACGGGTTGTGCGTGGTGCCATTCTGGATGTGGCGGTCGATGTGCGGCAGGGCTCGCCTCGGTTCGGGAAATGGGTGAGCGTGGAGCTGAGCGCGGAAAACGGTCAGCAACTGCTGGTTCCTCGTGGGTTTCTACATGGTTTTGTGACGCTGCAACCCGATACCCATGTGCTTTACAAGGCCGATGGGCTCTATGCGCCCGAGGCGGATGGCAATGTCGCCTGGGACGATCCCGATCTGGCGGTTGACTGGGGCTTTGCACCCGATCAGGTGCATCTGAGTGGTAAGGATCAGGTGGCGCCGAAACTGGCGGATTGGACGTCGCCGTTTACTTATGAGGGGCAGGCATGAAGATTTTAGTGACAGGTGGCGCGGGGTTTATTGGGTCCGCTGTTGTGCGCCAAGCGATAGCGGATGGGCATGAGGTCGTTAACCTCGACAAGCTGACTTATGCGGCCTCCTTATCGAACGTGGCCTCGGTGGCTGATCACACCGGCTATGCCTTCGAACAGGTGGATATTTGCGACGGTCAGTCCTTGGCACGGATTTTTGCTACGCATCGCCCGGATGGGGTCATGCATCTGGCGGCGGAAAGCCATGTGGACCGGTCGATTGACGGACCGGGTGCCTTTATCGAAACCAATGTGACCGGCACGTTTACCCTGTTGCAGGAAGCGCGGAAGTATTGGGAAGGGCGCGGGAAGCCGGATGATTTCCGGTTTCATCATATCTCAACGGATGAGGTTTACGGAACGCTTGGCGCAACAGGACTGTTCCGCGAGAATACGGCCTATGCGCCGAATTCACCTTATTCGGCCTCCAAGGCGGCCAGCGATCATCTGGTGCGGGCTTGGGGTGAAACCTATGGTTTGCCGATCCTTGTGACCAATTGCTCGAACAATTACGGCCCCTTTCACTTTCCCGAAAAGCTGATTCCGGTTGTTATTTTGAACGCGCTCAAAGGCAATCCGATCCCGGTTTACGGGCAGGGCCTGAATGTGCGTGACTGGTTGTTTGTGGAGGATCACGCGCGGGCTTTGTTGCTGGTTTTGACCAAAGGCGCTTTGGGCGAGACTTATAATATCGGGGGCAATGCCGAGGCGACGAACATTGATTTGGTCACGGCACTTTGCGGTATTTTGGACGAGATGTCGCCGAGGGATGCGCCTTATGTGGACCTGATTACCTATGTCGCGGATCGCCCGGGACATGATCTGCGCTATGCGATTGACGCCAGCAAAATCCGGCGCGACCTCGGCTGGGAACCTTCGGTGACGCTGGACGAGGGGCTGCGTCAGACCGTGCGCTGGTATCTTGAAAACCGCGACTGGTGGCAGGAGATCGAGGCGCGCGGACACACTCAGGAACGGTTAGGTTTGGCCAAGGCAGGTGCGTCTTGAAGCTGTTGATTTTTGGCAAAACCGGACAGGTAGCGACTGAGTTGAGGCATTTGGCCAAAGCGAAAGGTTTGGAGGCGCGGTTTGTGGATCGGGCGGAGGCGGACTTGTCAAAGACGGGATCGGCAGCGGCGGTGATCGACGGATCGAACGCAGATGTCGTAATCAACGCTACGGCTTATACGGCGGTTGATAAGGCTGAAAGCGAGGAAGGTTTGGCGCATCAGGTGAATGCCATCGCGCCCGGTGAAATGGCGGCGGCGTGTCAGGCGGCGGGTAAGCATTTCCTGCATATTTCCACTGATTATGTGTTTGCGGGGACCGGTTCCAAGCCGTGGGCAGAGACGGACACACCGGAACCCAAATCAGCCTATGGGCGGACCAAACTTGCTGGGGAAAAAGCCGTGCTCGACGCTTGCCCCGAGGCGATCATCCTGCGAACCGCTTGGGTCTTTTCGGCGCATGGTGCAAATTTCGTCAAGACCATGCTGCGCCTTGGGGCGACGCGGGACGAGGTTGGCGTTGTGGCCGATCAGTTCGGTGGGCCGACCGCCGCGCGTGACATTGCCGAGGCTTTACTGGAGATTGCGACGCGGAAATTTGCGGGCGCATCGGAACAGGGGATATACCATTTTAGTGGTGCGCCGACGGTAAGCTGGGCAAATTTCGCAGAAGCGATTTTCAAACTTGCGCCGGGAACAAAGGTCAATCGGATCACCAGCGCTGAGTTTCCGGCGCCGGTGGAGCGGCCAAAAAACTCGGCTCTGGATTGCAGCCGGATTGCCGCAGATTTTGGGCTCGTACAGCCGGATTGGCGCAGCGGATTGAAAGACTTGATGGCGGAATTGGAGGCAGTGACATGAGCATCAATCGACGCAAAGGCATGATCCTTGCGGGCGGGTCGGGCACGCGGCTTTACCCGATCACGCATATGGTCTCCAAACAATTACTACCGCTTTACGACAAACCGATGGTCTACTATCCGCTGTCGGTTTTGATGCTGAGCCACATTCGTGAGGTTGCGATCATATCCACCCCACGTGACCTTCCGCTTTATTGCGACCTTTTGGGCGACGGCAGCCAATGGGGCATGTCGTTCGAATATATCGAACAGCCTTCGCCTGATGGCTTGGCGCAGGCCTATTTGCTGGCCGAGGATTTCTTGGATGGTGCGCCGTCTACGCTGGTTCTGGGGGACAATGTGTTCTTTGGCGAGGGCCTGTCCGCTCGGTTGAAAGCCGCTGATCAGCGGCCAGAAGGTGGCACGGTTTTTGGCTACCAGGTGTCTGATCCAGAACGCTATGGCGTTGTTGAGTTTGACCAGAACGACAAAGTGCTTTCCATCGTCGAAAAGCCAGAGGAACCGGCGTCGTCCTTTGCGGTGACTGGGATATATTTCCTCGACGGCGACGCGCCAAAGCTTGCGAAAGACGTGAAACCTTCGCCGCGCGGCGAGCTGGAAATCACCGACTTGCTGAATATCTACCGCGAGGCGGGAAAACTGAATGTAGAGCGTCTGGGGCGGGGCTATGCCTGGCTTGATACCGGTACGCACGACAGCTTGCTGGAGGCGGCGGATTTTATTCGCACGATTGAAAAACGCCAGAACCTCAAGATTTCCTGCCCGGAGGAAATTGCCTTTCTCAATGGCTGGATCACCCGGGACACGCTGCTGGAACAGGCGAAACCTTACCTCAAAACCCAGTATGGACAGTATTTGGTGCGGATCGCGGGCTAAGTTTCGCGGGAACGGTCAAGGATCTTTCGCAAGTGCCGAATGAACGTCTCGCGTTCTTGGGTCGAAAAGCTGCTTAATGTCCGCGCTTCATGAGTTTTAGCCTTGTGAATCAGGCTATTGGCAAGTGTTGCCCCGTCACCGGTAAGGCGGACTTTCACGCCGCGCCGGTCAGTGGTTTCATGGATGCGTTCGACCAATCCCGCAGCGCTTAGCCGATCTAGCGTGCGCGTCAAAGTCGGTTGCTTTAGAAGGCACCGCTCGGCCAATTGCCCGACATTGATTTTCTGATTTGGGTAGAGCGAAGACAGGATGCGCCAGGTTGAAACCGGAATTCCCTCGGACTCTAGCTCTGAATGAAAGGCGTGGCTGGCGGCAGCGCTCGTCTGGGCAAGCAGATATAAAAGGTAGTCGTCGGTAAAGGATTTCTGGGCGTCATCCGGCAAGGTTTGTGGTCCCGTATTGCCCCGAGAAAAACACCAATGGTTCCAGATCGCTTTGTTCGCATTCCTCGACCGCGCCAAAGAAAACCACGTGGTCTCCGGCCTCGATCGTCATCGTGCGGCGGCACTCAAAAGTGGCGATGGTGCCCCGGATGACCGGCAGTTCCGCAAGGCCGCGAAACCAATCGACCTGGGCAAATCGGTCTTCTGTGCGGGTGGCAAATGTGTTGGAGATATCGCGTTGGCCCGTGGACAGGATGTTGATCGCGAAATGCGAGGCATTGCGGTAGATGTCGAGGTTGGGGGATTTGTTGGTGAGCGACCAGAGGACAAGCGGTGGTTCCAGCGAGACGGAAGAGAAAGAGTTGATGGTCAACCCGTAAGGCGATCCGTCCGGACCCGACGCGGTGACGACGGCCACGCCGGTTGCGAATTTCCCGAATGCGCGGCGTAGTGCCAGTGATTTGTCCATTTTTGCTCTCTTCATAAATATTACTTTTCATATAATTCAAAATCATTTATCTAACAATGATTATCTGCGCGAGCCCAGAGGAAACATCATGCTGAACGACCGGATCGAGAACCGCTGGATAGACGCTTTTGAAACCACCTTTCGGGCCTGCGGGGTTGGAATCGGAACAACCTCGGTGATCTTGTCGGAAAGCCAGAGTCGTGATTTGAACGTGCATCTGGCAGAATTGGCGCTGGCCCGGATCGGTTCTGAATTTTACCATATTCGGGTGCCTTCGCCCGCAAATACGGCCCCGGCGATCATCCGGTCCTCTGGCGCGTCGATTGCGTTGAATGGCCAGACCAAAGCAGTGGAGGCTTTGGCTTCGGTGGAATTCATCGCCGATATGACGCTGGAAGGGTTGATGCACGCGCCCCAGACCGGGCAAATCCTGAAAGGCGGGGCGCGGGTTCTGAACATCTCCAACGAGCATCCTGACATGCTGGAACGCGCCATGCCGGATGAAGATTTGAAGGCGCGGACATTGGCGGCGGCGCGGATGTGCCGCAAGGCTGCCGCGATGACCGTGACGTCGGATGCTGGCACGGACCTGAGTGTCAACATGGCAGGAAACAACACGGTCGGTGTTTGGGGCTGGACCGACAAACCGGGCACACTGGCCCATTGGCCCGGCGGGATTGTGGTGTCCTTTCCCGCAAGCGGTTCGGTCAACGGGCGGCTGGTGTTCCAACCCGGCGACATGAACCTGACCTTCAAGCGGTACTTTGACAGCGAAGTGATCTTTACGCTCAAGGACGATTATGTCGTTGATATTGCGGGCAAAGGCACGGATGCGCGATTGATGCGCAACTACCTAGAGGCCTTTGGCGATAAGGAAGCTTATGCGACCAGCCACGTTGGCTGGGGTCTACACAAAGCGGCGCGCTACGAGGCGCTGACGATGTATGACAAGCGCGACATGAACTGCACGGAACTCCGCGCGGTGGCCGGGAATTTCCTCTACTCAACCGGGGCGAATGAATTTGCCGGGCGCTTTACCGAAGGCCATTTCGACCTGCCGATGATGGGCTGTACGATTGCCGTTGATGGTCATGTTGTGGTCGATCAGGGACGTCTGACCGAATGAAACGAGCCGCTGGGATTGTTTACGACGACCGTGGCGCGGGCGATTTGCCGATTGTCTGCCTGCACGGGATCGGCGGGGATACCGGCAGCTTTGGACCTCAGCTAGAGAGGCTGTCCGAGGGCCGCCGCGTGATTGCCTGGAACATGCCGGGCTATGGCGGCTCGGATGCGATTTCGCCCGTGACGTTCGAGGGATTATCGGCGGCGCTGATCCGGTTTCTGGATGTGCTGGGATTAAGCCGCGTTCATCTGGCAGGGCAATCCATCGGTGGCATGATCGCGTTGGAAACGGCGGTGCGTTATCCGGAGCGCGTTGCAGGTCTTAGTTTGATTGCCACGACCCCTGCCTTTGGCGGGCGTGATGAGAGCTTCAAGGAAGCCTTTGTTGCCGCACGCCTGAAACCGCTGGACGAAGGGATGACGCTGGCCGATCTTGCCAAGCGCTTTGTGCCGGAAATCACCGGCCCGGATACAAGTGCCGAAGCATTGGCGGCAGCTACCGCTTCCATGGCAGCGGTGCCCGAGGCGACCTATCGCGACATCATCGCCTGTCTTGTGACGTTCAACCGACGCGCGGAGATCAGCGATCTGGACTTGCCCGTGTGCGTGATCGCCGGCGGGTTTGACACCAATGCGCCGGCCAAAACCATGGCTTCGATGGCCGCAAAAATTTCGGGCGCTGAATATCATTTGATCGAACAAGCCGGGCATCTGGTGAACCTTGAGGCGGGCGACGAGACAAACACTATTCTAGCCAATTTTCACAATAAACTGGAGGGCCAGCCATGAATGACGCACCGATTTTCGATCCCGACCAATGGGGCCTGACGGACAAACAGGTGGAACTTGCGACACTGGCCCGCACACTTGGTCAGGAAAAATTCGCCCCCCGTGCGGCGGAATATGACAAGCAGGCTGCCTTTCCGACGGAAAACTATGTGGACCTTGCCAAAAGCAGTCTGAACGCGATTTGCATTCCCGAAGAGGCCGGTGGTCACGGGGCGGATTTCAAGACCTATATGCTGACGGCGACCGAGATTGGGCGCTACTGCGGATCGACCGCGCTTACGTTCAACATGCACGTCTGTTCTTGTCTTTGGTCTGGGTTTCTGCTCGATAATTTCGATCTGGATGACGCGGCCAAGGCGGATCATCACAAGACGCGGCAAGTCCATTATGACCGGATCATCAAGGATGGCGCGATTTACGCGCAGCCGTTCTCCGAAGGGGGTGCAGCGGCGGCGGGTGGCAAGGCCTTTGGCACGACGGCGCTAAAAGTCGACGGTGGTTGGGTCATTAACGGCAAAAAGATTTTCGCCTCGCTTTCGGGCCATGCGAATTACTACGGTGCGCTTTGCACGGAGTTGTCGTCGAAAGACGCAGAACTTGATCGAGCCAACACGATGTACATCGCGGTTCCCGCCGACAGCGAGGGCGTCACGGTCGAGGGTGATTGGGATCCGCTTGGCATGAGGGGTACGGTGTCGCGCAACCTCATTTTCAAGGACGTCTTTGTGCCGGAAGATGCCAAGCTGATGCCGCAAGGGATTTACTTTGAGGCTGCAAAACGCTGGCCGCATATGTTCATGACGTTGACCCCGGCTTACATGGGGCTGGCGCAGGCGGCCTATGATTTCACGGTGAAATATCTGCGCGGCGAGATGCCGGGAACACCTCCGGTTAAACGGCGCATGTACCCGACAAAGCAGATCGCTGTGGCGCAGATGCGGGTGATGCTTGAGCAGACCAAGGCGCTCTGGTTTCAGGCGATTTCAGAGGCGGGGCCGAACCCGACGCGCGAAAGCCTGCTGAGGGCTTGGTCCGCGCAATATACCGTCATGGAAAACTCCAACGAGCTGGCCCAACTGGCGATCCGCACCTGTGGCGGGCAGTCGATGTTGCGGTCCCTGCATCTGGAGCGGATTTATCGTGACAGCCGTTGCGGGTCCTTGATGCTGCCCTGGACGTCCGAGTTGTGCCTCGACATGCTTGGCAAAGGCACGCTTTATGAGAGTGGCGAGCGGGACGAATAAATGGCGCGGCAACGCACGATTGATAGCTGGCTGGAGACGCATGCGACCCATCTTGGTGACCGGCCCGCGCTGAGTTTTGACGGGCGCACGCAAAGCTACGGTGCGTTGCGTGACCGGGTGGACAGCGTGGCCGCAATGCTGGCGAAGGACTTTGGTCTTAAGCGCGGCGATCGGCTGGCGTTCTATGGGAAGAACTCGGCGGATGAGGTGGCGTGCATGTTCGCCTCCGCGCGGCTGGGGTTGATTTTTGTGCCGCTCAATTGGCGGTTGGCAGCGTCGGAGTTGGCTTATGTGGTTGGCAATTGTCAGGCGTCCCTGGTTCTGCACGACGCTGAGTTTGCCGCGCAGGCAGGCGAAGTTGCTGAACAAACCGGGGTAAAACTGGCGTTGGCGGAAACTGCCTTGCCACAGGAAACGCGTAGATGTCAGGCTCCAGAGGCGGATATTTCCGACCCGTTTTTACTGGTCTACACGTCCGGAACAACCGGTCGTCCCAAGGGGGCCGTCCTGACGCAAGAGGCGATCCTGTGGAATGCATTGATTTCGGTCCATGCCCATGATTTCACACCGGATGATCACGTGCTGAACATCCTGCCGCTGTTCCATGTCGGTGGGATCAATATCCAGATGATGCCCTGCTTTTTCATCGGTGGTCATCTGACGTTGCATGCAGCTTTTGACCCGGATGCAACATTGCACGCGCTGGCGCATGAGGGGATCACGACGACGGTTTGTGTGCCAACTGTGATGAAGGCGCTGCTTTATCATCCAGACTGGGGTGACACGGAGTTTCCAGCGTTTCGCCTGATGAACACCGGTTCCACGGATGTGCCGGTCGAGATAATCGAAGCGGTGCATAAACGCGGCTTTCCGATGGTGCAGGTTTACGGCGCCACGGAAACCGGGCCTTTCGCCACCTATCAAAAAGCCGAAGAGGCGCAGGCGACTATGGGGTCTATAGGGCGACCGGCGGCGCATGTGCAAATCCGGCTGGTCGGTGAGGACGGAATTGACGTGCCCTCAAACCAAGCCGGGGAAATTTGGGTCAAGGGGCCGAATACGTTTACCGAGTACTGGCAAAACCCCGAAGCGACCGCCTGGACCATCATCGACGGTTGGGTGCGTACCGGCGATGTGGCGCGGCGCGATGAAAACGGGCTTTACTGGTTTGCGGACCGGGTCAAGCATGTGGTGATTTCCGGCGGCGAGAATATTTATCCCGCAGAATTGGAACGCATCCTCAACCGGATTGAGGGCGTCGTTGAGGGCGCTGTTGTCGGGCGACCGCACCCCAAATGGGGCGAGGTGCCGGTTGCGGTAGTTGTCACTGGTAATAATGGACCAGATCGCGCAGAAATTTTGGCCGCGTTCCATGGCGAGATTGCCCGCTACAAACAGCCAAAAGACGTTGTTTTTGTCGATGAATTGCCGCGAAACGCTTTTGGCAAAGTGGTCGCTTCTGAGGTCCGCGCGATGATCGCAGAGGTTTCAGACTGAACGGGCCTTTGCCAGTTTTCGGGTCGACAGCAAAAGGTTCGTCTCGCTTGTAGCTACCCCGTCGAGCAGGCGGATGTCGCGCAGGATACCGTCAAGCTGCTCCAGGCTTTGTGCACCGATTTCCGCAATCAGATCCCATTTGCCGTTGGTCGTATGCAGAGATTCAATGGCGGGCAGGGCGGTCAATTGGCGGATTACACGCTCGGTCCCGCGACCCTCGATGGCGATCATCATCATGCCACGCACGGGGGCGTGATTGGCGTCTGATCTGAGGATTGCCGTAAAGCCAACGATCTCGCCCGCGCGTTGAAGCCGGTCAAGGCGGCTGCGCACCGTTGCGCGGGTGATTTTCAGAATATCGGCCAGTTCAGACAGCGATGCACGTCCGTTGTGGCGCAATGCGTGGATCAGTTGTTCGTCTGTTTTGTCCATTGCGTTCCATCTTACTTATCATTTTGGACAAGTTGAAGCCCATTTTGTGCAAATTTCAGGGATTGCCCGGTGCGTTTTGGGCCATATTAAAGATCATTACGAACAGGAGCGCCCAACATGCAAAAGCAATGTCATCTGATCGGTGTGCCGGTTGAAAGCGGTGCCAGCCAGCCCGGTTGTTTGATGGGACCGGCATCTTACCGGACGGCTGGGCTGGGATCAGTGCTGGAATCGCTTGGCCATGCGGTCGTTGATCACGGTGACATTAAGCCAGACGTGAAAGATTTGCCTGAAGGCGCATTGGAGGGGACCAAACGCCCGGCGGAAATGGTTGCCTGGACAGCAGCCATTGCTGAGGCGGCTGAACTTGCGGCAGCGCAGGGCTTTCCAATTTTCATGGGGGGCGATCATTGTCTGGCGGCTGGCAGCGTGTCGGGCGTTGCGGCTCATGCGGCAAAAGTGAACCGCCCCTTGTTTGTACTTTGGCTTGATGCCCACCCGGATATTCATTCACCACAATCCACTTCATCGGGGAATTTGCATGGGGTGCCTGTTGCCTATTTCACTGGTCAGGACGGGTTTGCGCCGCACTTCCCAGCACTGAAAGCCGCAGTTGCGCCTGAGCGTATTTGCATGATGGGTATCCGCTCAGTTGATCCTGCCGAAAACACCCGGTTGGCGGAAATGCCGATTGACGTTTATGACATGCGGGCGATTGACGAAAACGGGATTGTGGACCCGCTTCGTGCGTTTCTTGCGCGGGTGACGAGCGAAAACGGGCTGCTACATGTCAGTCTCGACGTGGACTTTCTTGATCCTTCAATAGCGCCTGCGGTTGGGACCACGGTTCCGGGTGGTGCGACCTTTCGCGAGGCACATCTGATCATGGAAATGCTTTGCGACAGCGGCTTGGTGTCCTCGCTTGATCTGGTGGAGTTGAACCCGTTTCTCGACGAGCGCGGGCGTACCGCGCAGTTGATGGTCGATCTGACAGCATCGCTGATGGGCCGCAAGGTGCTTGATCGCCCAACCAAGAGGTATTGAGATGACGTTGCAACCTTCCGACAAGGCCCTGGTGCCTTTTGTCAGCGTCGATCACATGATGCAACTTGTGCATCACATCGGGCTTGGTGCGATGTTGGCCCAGCTTGCCGACTATATCGAAGCGGATTTCAAACGCTGGGAACTGTTTGACAAAAGCCCGCGCGTCGCCTCCCACTCAAAGGAAGGGGTGATCGAACTGATGCCGACCTCGGATGGCGAAGTTTACGGATTCAAATATGTGAACGGCCATCCCAAGAACACCCGCGACGGTTTGCAGACCGTAACCGCATTTGGGTTGCTCGCGAATGTCGCCAATGGGTATCCGGTTTTGCTGTCGGAAATGACGATCCTGACAGCGCTGCGCACGGCGGCGATGTCGGCTTTGGCTGCGAAATACCTAGCACCCAAGGGGGCCAAAACCATGGCGATGATCGGCAACGGGGCGCAGTGCGAATTTCAAGCGACAGCGTTTCAAAAGGTCTGCGGGATCACCTCCGTTAGGCTTTATGACATTGATCCGGCGGCGACGAAAAAGGCTGCCCGCAACCTTGCCGGACGTGGTCTCGAGGTTGTGGCTTGCACAACTGCCGAGGAGGCAATCACCGGGGCCGAGATCATCACGACCTGCACGGCGGACAAGCAATATGCCACGATCCTGACGGATAATATGGTTGGCAGCGGTGTCCATATCAACGCGATTGGCGGGGATTGTCCGGGAAAGACGGAACTGCACAAAGACATCCTGATGCGTAGTGACATCTTTGTGGAATACCCCGAACAGACCCGGATTGAAGGCGAAATTCAGCAACTGGACGCGGATCATCCCGTCACTGAGTTTTGGGAAGTGATCACGGGCACTGTCAATGGCAGGGTTTCGGATGGGCAGATCACCCTGTTTGACAGCGTTGGTTTTGCGATTGAGGACTTTTCCGCGCTTCGTTTTGTGCGCGATCATATCGCTGATGCGGGGACATACATCGACCTTGATATGCTGGCGGACCCGGATGATCCGCGAGATCTGTTTGGGATGCTGGCACGGGCAAAGGGTGCGTGAAGTGTTCGTGACCCAACGGAAACCCAAAGCGCTGCGCCGCAATATTCCCTTGCGTTTCAGCCTATTCTGCAACAGGTTTGATTGGTTCCGCCCGATGGGGAAGGGTGGTGCTTGTATTGGGGTTTCGTTTGACTGACACGTCTGCTGCATTGATCGCTGAGGATATTCACAAAAGCTTCGGGTCCCTCGAAGTTCTCAAAGGCGTGTCTTTGACGGCGAACGAAGGGGACGTGATTTCGATCATCGGTTCCTCGGGGTCCGGCAAGTCCACATTCCTGCGCTGCATCAATTTTCTGGAAACCCCGGACAGCGGACGCATCGTTCTTGAAGGCGAAGAAGTCATTGTCAGGAAGGATCGCAAGGGCCGACTATTAGGGGCGGATGCCAAGCAAATCCAGCGACTGCGGATGCAGCTCGGTTTTGTGTTCCAAAGCTTTAACCTCTGGTCCCACATGAGCGTCTTGCAAAACGTGATGGAAGGTCCGGTGCAGGTTCTGGGACGCGACAAGCATGAGGCGGAAGAGGCGGCGATGCAGGTGCTTGACGAAGTTGGCATCAAGGAAAAACACAGCGCTTATCCAAGCCAATTGTCTGGCGGTCAGCAGCAGCGCGTGGCAATTGCCCGTGCGCTGGCGATGCAGCCCAAGGTTCTGCTGTTTGACGAGCCGACATCGGCGCTGGACCCGGAGCTTGTCGGTGAAGTGTTGCGCGTGATGCGCCAGCTTGCCGACAGTGGCAAGACGATGATCGTGGTCACGCACGAAATGGGGTTCGCCCGCGAGGTTTCCTCGAAAACGATCTTTTTGCATCAGGGCAAGGTCGAAGAAGAAGGCCCGCCCAAGGATGTATTTGGAAATCCGAAATCAGAGCGTTGTCGCGCCTTTTTGGCGAGCACGCTTTGAGCACACCAACCAGACCAAACATGGGAGAAATGTTATGAACTTTCTGGTAAAAATCGCAGGGGCCACAACCCTTGCAGTCGCGCTGGCGGCCACAGCCGTTTCCGCGCAAACGATCCGCATGGGTACCGAAGGCGCCTATGCACCTTATAACTTCATCAACGACGAGGGTGAAGTTGACGGTTTCGAGCGTGATGTGGGCGACGAGCTTTGCAAGCGCGCTGGGCTGGAATGTACCTGGGTCACAAACGAATGGGATTCGATCATTCCTAACCTCGTGTCAGGCAACTACGATACTATTATCGCAGGTATGTCGATCACTGACGAACGTGATGAAGTCATCGACTTTACTCAAGAGTACTTCCCACCAGACCCATCGACCTATGTGGGCCTTGCGGGTGCTTCGGCAGATGTGACCGGCATGGTTGTTGCCGCACAAACCAACACCATTCAGGCGGCTTATGTGGCTTCGTCCGGTGCAACTCTGGTTGAATTTGCAACACCTGACGAGACAATCGCAGCCGTGCGCTCCGGCGAAGCGGATGCGGTTCTGGCGGATGATGCATTCCTTAAGGACATCGTGAAAGCCTCGGGTGGCGAGCTGGCCTTTGTTGGTGAGCCGGTCAATATCGGTGGTGGTGTCGGCATGGGCATCCGTGAATCCGATACCGAGTTGAAAGACAAAATGAACGCCGCGATTACCTCGATGAAAGAGGATGGCACGCTTTCGGCCCTGATCGCAAAGTGGTTTGACGGCCGCGTTGTGAAATACTGATAGAATTGGGCGGGGCGCTGAAAATGCGCCCCGTCTGCTTTTGATATGTTTGAATATTGCGCTGATCCCTCAACACTGTCTGGCTTTGACTGGTGGTCGTGTTATCTGACCACGGGCAAGCATTTCAGCTTTTACCAGAGCTTCGGTACGGTGCTGACGCTGTTGGCGCTAACGGTGCCGCTGATCCTGGTCTTTGGCTTTGCCGGGGCCTTGGCGCGGCGATCGCGGGTTTTGCCAGTCCGCTGGTTCGGGCTTGGCTACACCTCAATGGTGCGCGGTGTTCCTGATATTATCTTTTTCCTTTTTGCACTGATCGCGCTGGATCAGGGGATCGAATATCTTCGCCACTTGGTTTTATGCCCCGACTGGACAGAGCCGATCCGGCAGGGCAATGACTTTAGGGTTTGCCCGCAGGCTAAAATGCCGCTTGGATCCTCGCCACAATGGGTTCACGAAGTTTACGGCTTTGGTCTGGCCACGGTCGGCTTTGCGATTGTATTCGGCGCCTTTGCCGCCAATACGATTTTCGGCGCCCTGGAAGCGGTTCCAAGGGCGCAACTTGAAACCGGTGCCGCTTTTGGGATGACCCCACGCCAGATTTTCTGGCGCATTCACCTGCCACAGATGTGGGTTTATGCGCTGCCGGGCCTGTCGAACCTCTGGATGATCCTGATCAAGGCAACACCGCTGCTGTTTTTGCTTGGGGTTGAGGATATTGTTTATTGGGCGCGAGAGTTGGGCGGCTCCAAAACCACGCGGTTCGCCTATCCGCACGGGGATTGGCGGCTTGGTTATTTCATTGGCCTTCTGGTATTTTATCTGGCGTTGACCTGGGTGTCTGAGCGTGTTTTCGAGCGGCTTACCCGGCGAGTTTCGCGCGGTCAGGCATCGCTTGGCGGGGCAGTTACATGAGTTGCGCTGAAACCATCTGGGACTATGGGCTGCGGGCCATCGGCATCGGCGAGCGGTTGTTGCCCAAAGCAGATATCACGCTTTGCGAGCAGATTGTCCTGATCGGTTCGGGGATGGTCTGGAACCTTTATTTTGCTGTGCTGGCGTTGTTTCTGGGATTCTTTCTGGCGATCGCAGTGGCATTAGCACGGGCCAGTGAAAATGGCTGGGCGCGGGTTCCGGCACAGGCGTTCATCTTTGTGATTCGCGGCTCACCTTTGTTTATCCAGTTCTTCATTGCCTATGAAAGCTTTGTTCTGATCCCCAAGCTTGGGGTGGATATCAATCTTGGGTTTGTAGAAATTACCGCCGAAACCCGCTGGCTTACCAAGGCATGGTTGGGCGCGCTGATCGTGTTGTTCCTGAACACATCGGCCTATTCGGCACAAATTTTCTATGGCGCACTTATGTCCGTGCCCAAGGGCGATATCGAGGCGGCCGAGGCGATTGGCATGTCGCCGTTTCGCAGGTTCCGGCGGGTGATTTTTCCTTCGATGTTGCGGCTGGCTTGGGCAAGCTACACCAACGAGGCAATCTTTTTGTTTCACGCGACATCCCTGGTGTTCTTTTCCTCGTTTCCGGCGTGGCGACAAAAGGGTGATGCGCTTTATTATGCGAATTATTTTGCCGACAAGACATTCAACCCCTTCGTGCCCTATCCAATAATCGCGGTGTATTTTGTGGTCTTCACCGTGTTGTTGATCGCGGTTTTTGGCTTGGTCAACAGGCGGCTGAACCGGCATCTGAAGCATCAACGATAAACGGCGGGGACCGGCTCAATAGATTTCGGGCGGGGGGCCAGCCCCCCGTGCCCCCGGAGTATTTTCACAAAGCAGAAGATCAAAAGGCGTTGTCCTTGACCGCCTCCATCGAAACATGGGTCGAGGAATTGGCAACATGGGGCAGGTTGGAAATCGTTTCGCCGAGAATTTTTCGATAGCTGCGAATGTTGTCGGTTCGGATTTTCAAAAGGTAGTCGAAGGAGCCTGCAATCATGTGGCATTGCTCGATCTCCGGGACCCGGCTGACCGCCTTGTTAAAGGCTTGCAACGCGCTTTCGCGGGTGTCGCTCAGGGTCAATTCGACAAAGGCAATATGATCGCGGTTTAGCCTCGCCGGATTTAGAACGGCGCGAAAACCAAGGATATAACCCTCCTCCTGAAGGCGCTTGAGGCGGACCTGACAGGGGCTTTTTGACAGGCCAACAGAATCGGCCAACGCCGTCAGGGTAAGACGACCGTCCAATGCCAATGCGTCGAGGATTTTGACGTCAAACGCGTCAAGTTTCCCGGGAAGTTCTGAAATGCGAGCCATATTGATGAGATAACACAAAAAATTCAGGACGAAAGTAAGAAAAATTTAAAATCGCAGGACGAATGATGTCATCGACCCGTGGTATGATTGCCGTCACATAGCGTGGAGAGTGATATGGCTGATCTGAAGGTGTTTCGCGAACGAATGGCAGCGTTGCATTTTGCACCGGATGCGGAGGTTCTATCTGCGCCGGATGTCGGGCATGTCCCCGGCGATGATTTGCGCACACGAATTTCCAAAAATGCTGCGGCACTTGTTCGTGACATCCGGCAGGAAGACAGGCCCAGCTTGATGGAAAGCTTTCTGGCTGAATACGGGCTGTCCACGGATGAGGGCGTTGCTTTGATGTGTCTGGCGGAGGCGCTGTTGCGGGTGCCTGATGCCACAACCATGGATGCGCTGATCGAGGATAAGATTGCGCCCTCGGCCTGGGGCGCGCATCTGGGTCATTCGTCGTCGTCGCTGGTGAATGCATCGACTTGGGCCTTGATGCTGACCGGGAAGGTTCTGGCCGACGAAGAAGGCACGGGTATTGCCGCCACTTTGCATGGTGCGATCAAACGCCTGGGGGAGCCGGTGATCCGAACTGCGGTGACCCGGTCGATCAAGGAACTGGGTCATCAATTTGTTCTTGGACGTACGATCAAAGAGGCACGCGAGCGCGGCGAGAAACTGGCACGAAAGGGGTACCGCTTTTCCTATGACATGTTGGGTGAGGCGGCGCTGACCGAGGCGGATGCGCGGAAATATGCGCTGGCCTATGAGCAGGCGATTGAGGCTTTGGCCAAGGAATGCCGTGCGGGTGATTTCGTTCAAAACCCGGGGATTTCGGTGAAGCTTTCCGCCCTTCATCCCCGCTATGAAGAAGCGAACCGGCGGCGGGTCATGGCTGAATTGGTGCCGGTATTACGTCGATTGACGCGCAAGGCTGCGGCGGCTGGCATGGGCTTGAACATTGACGCAGAGGAATCTGAACGGCTGGATATCTCGCTTGATGTGATTGAGGCTGTGCTGAAAGACCCTGATCTGCAAGGCTGGGATGGATTTGGCGTTGTGGTCCAAGCCTACGGCAAACGCGCGGGGCCGACGATTGACTGGCTTTATGCGCTGGCACAACGGCTTGATCGGCGGATCATGTTGCGGCTGGTAAAGGGCGCTTATTGGGATAGCGAGATTAAGCGGGCGCAAGTTGAAGGGGCGCCGGGTTTTCCGGTGTTTGCTCAAAAATCGGCAACAGACCGGTCATATATTCAACTGGCATCAAAACTGTTTGGGATGCAGGACCGGGTCTACCCGCAATTTGCGACACATAATGCGCATTCGGTTGCGGCAATTCTGGAATTGGCCCCGCAAGATGCAGCGTTTGAATTTCAGCGGCTTCAGGGCATGGGCGAAGCGCTTCATGAGCGGGTGATGAAATCCAGCGGACGGGCTTGTCGGATTTATGCGCCCGTGGGTACGCATCGCGATTTGCTGGCCTATCTGGTGCGCCGATTGCTGGAAAACGGTGCCAACTCTTCCTTTGTGAACCAGATCGTTGATCCTGATGTGCCTGCCGAGGTGGTCGCGGCAGATCCATTTGAGGTTGCGCTGACCGCTAAGGCGATTGTGCGTCAGCCAAAGGATATTTATGCGCCAGAACGTGTAAACTCCGCGGGTTGGGATTTGCTTGATCGTCACGAGATGGCGCGTTTGGATGCGGCCCGCGCTGGTTTTGCCGCCCATTCATGGCGGGGTCATCCACTGCTTTCTGTTGGCGTTGAGGCCGAAAACCCGGTGGAAGTTCGCAATCCGGCAAAGCCGCAGGATGTTGTTGGCTATCTTCAGAACACACCTGCCGAGGCGATTGACGCGATTGTCGGGGCGGCTGCGAAATACCAGCCGCCGTCTGCCAAGACGCTTGGCGAAAACCTGACACGAGCGGCGGAGTTGTACGAAGCGCATTCGGGCGAGTTGTTCGCCCTTTTGACCCGAGAAGCCGGCAAGACTCCCTTGGACGCGGTCGCGGAATTGCGCGAAGCGGTGGATTTTCTACGCTACTACGCGACCGAAGGTGTGCGGCTGAATGGCAAGCCGCGCGGTGTGGTGACTTGTATCTCGCCCTGGAATTTTCCGCTCGCGATCTTTACCGGGCAGATTGCCGCTGCTCTGGCTGCTGGCAATGCGGTTTTGGCCAAACCGGCAGAGGCGACCGGCCTGATCGCGGCACGCGCTGTTCAATTGATGCACGAAGCTGGAATTTCGCGCGATGCCCTGCAACTGGTTCCCGGTGCGGGCCGGTTGATTGGCAATGCGCTGGTAAGTGATCCCCGGATCAAAGGCGTTTGTTTTACCGGTTCAACGGCAACGGCGCAGCAAATCAACCGGGTGATGGCAAGCGCCCTTGATCCCGATGCATTCTTGATCGCGGAAACCGGTGGGCTGAACGCAATGGTCGTGGATTCAACGGCCCTACCAGAACAAGCGATCCGGGACATTGTCGTATCGTCGTTTCAATCGGCGGGGCAGCGGTGTTCGGCGCTTCGGATGTTGTATCTTCAGGAAGACATTGCAGAAAGCTTCAAGACAATGCTGTTTGGTGCGATGGATGAACTGGCGACGGGTGATCCTTGGGTGTTTTCAAACGATATCGGGCCTGTCATCTCTGAAGTCGCGCAGCGCGATATTCTGGACTATGTGGCCGAGGCCAAAGCGGCAGGGCGGCTGTTGAAACGGATTGCAACCCCGGAGGAGGGGAACTTCGTGCCCGCTTCGGTGATTTCGGTTGATGGCATCAAAGATTTGGCCCGCGAAGTGTTTGGCCCGATCCTGCATATCGCGACCTTCAAGGCGGATGCGGTGGCCGGTGTTATCGAAGAGATCAATGCCTCGGGTTACGGTTTGACCTTTGGTTTGCACACGCGGATTGATGATCGTGTTGAAGAGGTCACAAAAGGTCTGAAGGCGGGCAATATCTATGTGAACCGCAACCAGATCGGCGCGATTGTCGGTTCGCAACCTTTTGGCGGGGAGGGGCTGTCTGGAACCGGTCCAAAGGCGGGCGGGCCGCATTATGTTGCGCGGTTCCTCCAAAGTGACCCTCTGGAGGCCATGTATAACCCGGATGCTGAATCGGCGGATATCGCCGCGCTTGAGTCAGCACTGGCAACTTCAAGGGCGACCGATACGCCTTTGTCGACGCTTGATCTGCCCGGGCCAACGGGGGAGTCCAATCGCTTGTCGCTTTATGGCCGAGGTGTTGTTCTTTGCCTTGGTCCGGGGGCTGATCTGGCGCGTAAGCAGGCAGAGGTCGCGCGTAAGAATGGATGTGCAGCGGTTCTTGTGGCCGATGGATTAAGCGATGGCGAAGGAGTGGCCGGGGTGCTTGACCCAACGGTGTTGCAAGGTTTGGTAGGGATCGACGTTGTCGCCTATTTTGGCTCGAGGGCTATCAAATCACAGATACGCCAGGCACTTGCCGACCGGGATGGGCCGATTGTGCCATTGGCGGGCGGGAATGATCTGGCCTCCTATTGCTTGCTAGAGCGGCATGTCTGCATTGATACGACCGCTGCGGGTGGCAATGCCAGCTTGTTGGCTGCTGCTGCCGAGGTTTAGGCGGATTTGGTGCTGGTCAAGGCGACAAACACGTCTTCTAGGTCGGGATCCTGGGTGCGAATATCCCGGATCCCTGCACCACTTGCTTGTACAGCGGCCAGAATCGCAGAAATCTCCGTCTGATTGCGACGATAGGTAAGGACGAGATTTGCGCCCTCCCGGGCTGATATCGTCACACCGGCAGGTAGGTCTTTAAGTTCCTCAATGGGTTTCGTGAGGGTCAGAACCAGCGTCCGGGTGTCCATTGATTTCAGCAGGTTTTCGGTTCTGTCCTGCACCACGATCTGACCCTCATTGATGATCGCGATTTCGTCACACATTTCCTCGGCCTCTTCGAGATAATGCGTGGTCAGGATAATTGTTGCGCCCTTTGCGTTCAGGTCGCGCACATAGTCCCACAACATGCGCCGCAATTCGATGTCTACACCGGCGGTCGGTTCGTCCAGAACCAAAACCGCCGGGGCGTGAACCATGGCTTTAGCCAAGAGCAACCGGCGACGCATCCCCCCTGACAACGACCTTGCGTAGGCTTCGGCCTTGTCGGCCAGCCCTACCGCCTCGAGAATTTCGGCGGTGCGCCTTGCGGCCTTTGGGACACCATAAAGACCGGCCTGCAAATCAAGTGCTTCGCGCGGGGTCAAAAACGCATCTAGATTCAGTTCCTGCGGAACAACGCCAATGGCAGCGCGGGACTGGCGCGGGTTCTGGTCCTGATCAAACCCCCAAATCGAGACCGTACCAGATGTTTTCAAAACTAGCCCGGCCATGATATTGATCAACGTTGATTTCCCGGCACCATTTGGCCCCAAAAGCCCAAAGATCGAGCCTTTGGGGATTTTCAGATCAACCCCTTTAAGCGCTTCTTTGCCAGCAGTTTTACGGGTCGGTGCGTAGGTCTTTCTAAGGCCTGCAATTTCGATTGCATATTCAGTCATTGGAGGGCTTTCGAATGTGTTCTGGCCTTGTGCGCCGCAGTTGCCTTTCGCTATCATGCCATCAAGAACGGGGTCAATCAGCGTCCCCGGCCACACCTGACGGAGCACAAAATGACCCTTGAAGCGCCTGAAACAGAAACTGTGAGCAAATCCCGCGTGGCCTGTGATGGTGGTACCGGCGGGCATCCTCGAGTTTGGTTGCAAATCCCGGCGGACCCGGGCTGGGTCGAATGCCCCTATTGCGACAAGCGTTACGTTCTGGCCGAAGGTGCAAGCGGCCACTAAATAAAACCGGTCCGCTTTGAGGAGATTGGCCATATGTCTACGTTTGGGAAAGGCCATCACCTGCATCTGATTGACGGGTCCGGCTTTATCTTCCGCGCTTATCATGCCCTACCGCCGCTGACGCGGAAATCCGATGGTCTGCCGGTTGGCGCGATCTCTGGGTTTTGCAACATGCTGTTCAAGTTTGTTGAAGACCAGAAAGGCAATGACGCGCCGACCCATGTGGCGGTTATTTTTGACGCCAAGGGCAAGACCTTTCGCAGCGACATTTACGAACCCTACAAAGCCAACCGTCCGCCGGCGCCCGAGGATCTGGTGCCGCAGTTTCCGCTGACCCGCGCGGCGACAAAGGCGTTTAATCTGGCGTGCATTGAAAAGGACGGATTTGAGGCCGACGACATCATCGCCACTTTGGCCTGTCAGGGGCGGGATGCCGGTGGCCGGGTGACAATCATTTCCTCGGACAAAGACCTGATGCAACTGGTCGGTGGTGGTGTCGAGATGCTTGACCCGATGAAGAACAAACGTATCGGGATCGAAGGCGTCGAGGAAAAGTTCGGCGTTGGCCCCGCGCGTGTGGTTGATGTGCAATCGCTTGCGGGCGATAGCGTTGACAATGTGCCGGGCGCACCGGGGATCGGAATCAAGACGGCGGCTTTGTTGATCAACGAATATGGCGATCTAGATAGTCTTTTGGCCCGCGCCGAAGAGATCAAGCAGCCCAAGCGTCGTCAAACCCTGATTGATTTTGCCGATCAGATAAGGATCAGCCGTGATCTTGTGCGGCTCGATTGTAATACCCCGCTTGAATTTTCGCTGGACGATCTGGAGGTCAAAGACCCCGTTCCCGACGAAATCCTCGGTTTTCTGAGCGAAATGGAGTTTCGCACGTTAACAACCAGAATCGCCTCCAAATTGGGGGTGGAGGCCCCTGCCGTCAGCGAAATACCCGCTGAGGCAGAATCCTCTGCCGCGCAGCAGGCAGCCGTCCCGTTTGATGCCACGGCTTATGAATGCGTCCGCGATGAAGCCGCACTTTCCAAATGGATCGAGCGGATCGTTGAACGTGGCTACGTCGCCGTCGATACCGAAACGACCGGTCTGGATGAAATGAAGGCCGATATCGTCGGGATATGTCTGTCGGTTGAACCCGGCGAGGCCTGCTATGTGCCGCTCATCCATAAGGATGGGGAAGGTGATTTGTTTGGTGGTTCAAACCTGATCCCAGACCAAATTCCGCAGGAACGCGCCTTGGAGATGTTAAAACCGGTTTTGGAGGATCCTGCGATCCTGAAGATCGGGCAAAACATGAAATATGACTTCAAGATTTTTGCCCGTCTCGGGATTCGCGTTGCCCCGATAGATGACACGATGCTTTTGTCCTACGCGCTGCACGGCGGGCTGCATAATCATGGCATGGACTATTTGTCGGAAAACTACCTTGATCACAAACCGATCCCGATCAAGACATTGCTCGGCAGTGGCAAGTCCTCCATCACATTCGACCGGGTGCCTATTGAAGAGGCTACGAAATATGCCGCTGAAGACGCTGATATTACCCTAAGGCTTTGGCAGGCGTTCAAACCGGCGCTTCACCGTGCGCAGGTGACGCGCGTTTACGAACGGATGGAACGTCCCCTTGTTCCGGTCCTTGCCGATATGGAGATGAACGGGATCAAGGTTGATCGCGACCACTTAAGCCGGATGTCGAACAACTTCGCGCAGAAAATGGCCGGGCTGGAGGCAGAGATTCACGAGCTGGCCGGTGGGTCGTTCAACGTCGGATCGCCCAAGCAATTGGGTGAAGTGCTGTTTGATCAGATGGGGCTTTCGGGTGGCAAGAAGGGCAAGACCGGGGCCTATTCGACGGGCGCTGACGTGCTGGAGGATCTGGCGGCAGAAGGGCATGACCTGCCCGCAAGGGTGCTCGACTGGCGACAGATGTCCAAGCTGAAATCGACCTATACGGATGCTTTGCAGGACCATATCCATCCCGAAACAGGGCGGGTGCATACGTCTTATGTGATTTCAGGCGCCTCGACCGGGCGGCTTGCCTCTACCGATCCGAATTTGCAAAACATCCCCGTGCGCACCGAGGAAGGGCGTCGCATTCGCGAGGCGTTTATTGCGGAAGAGGGGAATGTCCTGCTCAGTCTCGATTACAGCCAGATCGAGCTGCGCATTCTTGCCCATATCGCCGGGATTGATACGCTGAAACAGGCCTTCCGCGAAGGGCAGGACATTCACGCGCTGACCGCCTCGCAGATGTTTAATGTACCGTTGGACGAGATGACGCCGGACATTCGACGTCAGGCCAAGGCGATCAACTTTGGGGTCATCTACGGGATATCCGGCTTTGGTCTGGCGCGGAACCTGCGCATTCCACGGGCCGAGGCGCAGAGTTTCATCGACACCTATTTCGAACGCTTCCCTGGCATTCGGGCCTATATGGACGACACGGTCGCTTTCGCGAAAGAGCATGGCTTTGTCCAAACGCTGTTTGGGCGCAAAATCCACACGCCGGAGATCAACGCGAAAGGTCCACATGCCGGGTTTTCCAAACGCGCAGCGATCAACGCACCGATCCAGGGCTCGGCTGCGGATGTCATTCGTCGCGCGATGATCCGGATGCCGGAGGCGATTGCCCATTTGCCGGCCCGGATGCTGTTGCAGGTGCATGATGAATTGCTGTTTGAAGTGCCAGAGGCTGCGGTGGATGAAACCATTGCAGTGGTGCGCGAAGTGATGGAAGGGGCAAGCCTGCCTGCAGTCAAGCTGGACGTGCCGATGGTTGTCGATGCGGGTCAGGGCGCCAACTGGGCCGAGGCGCATTAGCAATGCAAGCGCGGTTGGAAACGCCCGCGACCTGGCTTGGCCCGGACATGGCGGCAAATCCGAACCGATGGACATGGGTGCTATCGGACGATGAAATCGCAACGCTACGCCAAGCGGCTGAAAACTTCCTGACGACGGGGCGTGATCTGGCAAAGCTGAGGGCTGACAACTTTGACTTGCCAGCGCCGCTTTGTAACAAGCTATTGGACCTGCGAAACACGCTGATCAACGGGCAGGGTTTTTCCCTGCTGCGTGGCCTGCCAGTGGCGGATCTGACCCGCGCCGAGGCGGCTACTATCTTTTATGGGATCGGTGCCCATCTGGGTCACGCCAGATCGCAAAATGCCAGGGGGCATTTGCTGGGCCATGTCACTGATCTGGGGGCGGACCCGAACGATCCGAATACCCGGATTTATCAGACCCATGCGCGGCAAAGCTTTCACACCGACAGTGCTGATGTGGTCGGCTTGCTTTGTCTGCGGGATGCCAAAGACGGCGGCGATTCGCTTTTGGTTTCAGCCGAGGTGATCTGGAATGCGATGTATGAAGCCCGACCGGAACTCGCACTTTTGTTGTGCGACGAGATTTCAACCGATCGCCGTGGCGAGGTGCCAGAAGGGGCAGAGCCGTTTTTCAACATCCCGGTATTTAACTGGTTCGCTGGAAAACTGAGCGGTATTTACCAACGACAATACATCGACTCTGCGCAACGGTTTCCGGACGCTGTTCGCCTGACAGCGCGACATGTCGAGGCCCTGGACCTTTTTGACACATTGGCAAATGATCCGGCACTGAACTTTCGGATGCGTCTAAGCCCCGGCGACATGCAGTTTGTTTACAATCATGCGCTGCTGCATGATCGAACCGGGTTCACAGATCATGCCGATCCAGATATGCGCCGCCACCTCCTAAGGCTTTGGCTTGCGATTCCCGGCGATCGTGCGTTGCCGCCTGCTTTTGCGGCTCGCTATGGTCGGATTGAGGTCGGCAACCGCGGTGGTGTTGATGTGCCGGGTGAACGGCTTATCGCACCTCTGTCGCCGGTCTGATAACGACCGCCGGGTCGCTTTTGGGCCGCCGGTTTGCGACCTTGGCGTCGTGAATGATTGCGACCCATTGGGCCGCGCTTGGCAGACTGCACGGGTTCCCTGGCAAGTCTGGCGCAGCAATGGCGTTTTCACCGCAGTTTCACGACCACACAAAACCGCGCCTCGTGACCTCAAACGTGGTTTGCATGTTGTCGATGTTGCTTTGGGCGATTGGTTTTCCGGCAGCGGAGTTTTTGCTGGGGGTCTGGGATCCCCTTGCTCTGATAGCGGCAAGATTGTCACTGGCGGTTGTTTTTCTGATCCCTCTCTGGATATTGCTCGATGGTCCAGACGCCGTGCTTCGCGCCCGTTGGGGGCGGGGCATTCTGGTCGGCGGAATAGGTTTCGGTCTTGGAACTTATCTGATCCTTGTTGGTCAGTCGATTTCGGACCCGGTGACCGTGACAATCGTTGCCTCCTCGATGCCAGCGATCGCGGCATTGATGGAGGTAATGTTTGATGGCCGCCGCTTGCGCCGCAAATTTGTCCTTGGCCTGTTGATTGCAATTACCGGCGGTCTTGTCGCTGCGGGCACCAATATTGGTACGGGGTCTACGGGCTTGGGTTCGTTATTGGCATTTCTTTCTGTCATCTGTTTTGCATGGGGGTCGCGTGCAGCGGTACGCGATTTTCCTGATCTTTCCAGCATCGGGCAAACGACAATCACCCTTGCCGGGGCGATGGTTTTTGCGGTGGTTGCGCTGTTTTTCGCGATGCAGCTTGGCTTGAGCAAGGGCATCACCGGACCAATATCCAGCGAGCAGATTGCCGCCCTTGCGCTTTATGCAATCGGTGGCATGGCGCTGTCGCAGATCCTCTGGATCATGGGCGTTGGGCGGCTCGGGATTGCCATGGCGGCAACCCATCTGAATGCGGCGCCATTTTACGTGATGGTGATCATGTTGCTGCTTGGCGGGATATGGTTCTGGGGACAGGCGTTTGGGGCGTTATTGGTCGGCGTTGGCGTGATCGTTGCGCAATGGCGACGGGCCTGATGTTCTTGCGGCGATTGTTCTAGCACTGCAATTCAACACGCATCCCGAAACGCCTGCAACCAGCCAAGCCCTTTTACGGTGTCTCCCTTAGGCTGATATTCCGCTGAAACCGCACCCTTATAGCCAATAGTGCCGAGGGTTCTTGCAAATCTTGAAACTTCGTCCGGATCAGGTTCCGTGCGATCCGGGCTTGATGCGATCTGCACATGGCGCACCAAAGGGCCGTAGCGTTTCAGCGTTTCGATTGGGTCAAGACCCATCATGGCGGCGTGAAAGCTGTCGAATTGCAAACCGGCGTTGTCACGATCAGTTTCGTTTAGGCAATGTGCTGCGGTTTCAAAATCGCTGAGCGCATAGCCGGGGAAGCTGATGTTGTTGAGCGGCTCCAGAAGGAACGTCAGATCAGGCGCGTAATGACAGGCTTTGCGAAGGTTTTTGCACAGTGTAGACGCGCCGTCTTTGGTCGCAGCGTTTCCCGCCATCACATGAACAAGAGTTGCCCCGAGCCGGTGGGCGGTTTGGCAGGCCACATCCAGGCTCGCCTGAAACCGGGGTCCGGGAAGTGCTGCAAAGCCACGTTCGCCAGCCTGCCAATCGCCGGGTGGCGTATTGATCAGATGCATGGGCATTTGCGCAGCTTGCGAGGCGCTTGCTAATGCTGAGATGTCTGCATCGTAGGGAAACAGGATCTCGACCGCATCGAAACCGGCTAGGCTTGCGGCCTCGAACCGCTCCGTCATTGGCATTTCGGTGAACAACAGGGAAATGTTGGCGACAAGCCGCACGGTTGTTAGTCCAGTTCAGCCGACGGGATGACCGGAAAGAACTGCCCGCCAGAACGGATGCCAAACCAAGATTGACCGTTGATTTCTTCGTGGGTGCCAAGATCAATCAAACGATAAAAACTTTTGCGATCTATCAGCGCCTCCAGATTGGCGCGGATCAAAACGTAGGGCGACGGTTCGCCGGTTTCTGGATCGCGAACCACACGTATCGGGTTTTCGGGACCGGCCGCGGCCTGATCGTCGACTTGGGTCGTGAAGGTCAAAACCTGATCCGGGCCTTGGTTTGCAACCTCGAAATCCACGGCAACAAACGGCGCGTCATCGACCGTAATGCCAACCTTTTCAACCGGTGTTACCAGATAATACTTGTCGCCATCCTTTCGGATAATTGACGAAAACAGTTTGACCAAAGGTTTCCGTCCAATCGGGGTGCCAAGGTAAAACCATGTTCCGTCACGCGCGATGCGCATGTCCAGGTCGCCGCAAAACTCCGGGTTCCACAAATGCACCGGTGGCGGCCCCTTTTTGGAGGCGGCTTTGGCGGCATTTGCCAGCCCCTCGGCACTTGGCTTCACGATCTTTTGTGCATCCGTATGATTTGGCATTTGGTTATCCGGCCCGATTCCAGTCTATGGTGTTTCAAATTCGCAGTGCTAGATTGCGATAGGACAAACATAAGATGGGGCGCGGCACTTGTCATGGCTGAACACGAAGAAGATCTGGTAAAAGCGATCACGGACCTTGGCGGACGTTTGGAAACCGCGAAAAAGCAGATTGGTCGCAGAATCATAGGGCAGGGCGAAGTGGTTGATCTGGCGCTGATTGCGTTGTTGTCAGGCGGGCATGGTTTGTTGGTTGGTGTTCCTGGCCTTGCCAAAACCCGCCTGGTTGAAACTTTGGGCGTGGTCATGGGCCTTAGCACCAATCGCGTGCAATTCACGCCTGATCTGATGCCCGGGGATATTCTGGGGGCGGAAGTTCTTGAAGCCGCGGATGACGGCGGGCGGCGTTTTCGGTTTATCGAAGGCCCGATTTTTTGTCAGCTTTTGATGGCGGATGAAATCAACCGCGCCTCGCCCCGGACCCAATCGGCCCTGTTGCAAGCGATGCAGGAGCGGCAGGTGACCATCGCAGGGCAGGAACGGGTGTTGGACGTGCCATTTCATGTGCTGGCGACGCAAAACCCGATTGAACAGGAAGGAACCTATCCGCTGCCCGAAGCTCAGTTGGACCGGTTTCTGGTGCAGATAACTGTAGATTACCCAGACCGTGAAACCGAACGCGAAGTTTTGCTGGCGACAACCGGCGCCGAAGAATTGCAGGCCGAGGCGGTGTTTTCCGGGGCTGAACTGGTCGCAGCGCAGGAGGTTGTGCGCCGCATTCCTGTGGGGGACGCCGTGATGGACCTGATCCTTGACCTCGTGCGATCTGGAAGACCTGGCGAGGCGGATGCACCGCAATTGGTTCGTGATTACGTCAGTTGGGGGCCGGGGCCACGCGCCGCGCAGGCCCTGATGCTGGCGGTACGTGCGCGGGCATTGTTGTCCGGCCGGCTTGCGCCAGGTGTGGACGATGTCGAAGCGTTGGCACGTCCAGTGTTGCGTCATCGCATGGCCCTGGGATTTGCCGCGCGTGCCGAAGGGATTGATCTGCTGGATGTCATCGACGCAATGGTTGCACGGGCCATCCGTTCGGAGGCTGCGGCTTGAACACCCAACCTGCGCCTGTTGTTACGACCACGCGGTTGGAAGCAGACAAGCTTTCGGCGCGGTTTCCGGCACTGCTGGTTCATGCCGAACGTCTGGCGGCCAGTGTCGTCTCTGGCGTCCACGGGCGGCGGCGTGCCGGTCCTGGCGAGGACTTCTGGCAATTCCGCCCGGCAATTGACGGTGACAATTGGCGTAATATTGATTGGCGGCGCTCCGGGCGCGGAGATGCGCCTTATATTCGTCAGCAGGAATGGCAATCCGCGCAGTCGGTCTACCTCTGGATCGACCGGGCGGCGTCGATGGACTACGCGGGCGACAAAAACCGCGAAAGCAAATCATATCTGGCGCATCTTTTTGGACTGGCGGTCGCTATCCTGCTGGGGCGTGGCGGCGAGCGTGTCGGGTTGATCGAAGACCCTGACCCACCCCGCATCGGGCAGCAACAGGTTGACCGGATCACCGCCCAGCTAGCGGCACGCGGCCCCTTGCAGGACTACGGCATTCCGGCAAGTCGCAATTTTGCAAAAGGATCGCGGGCGCTGTTTCTTTCGGACTTTCTGGGAGACTGGGAGGTTATTTCCAGCCGTATCCGACAAGCCGCCGATCAGGGTGTTGCCGGGGCTTTGGTGATGATCCTTGATCCAACCGAGGAAAGCTTTCCTTTTGATGGACGCACCGAATTTCGCTCCATGAGCGGGACCGTGCGCTTTGAAACCCTTCGGGCGAAAGGCTTGCGCGAGGCATATCTTGGCCGTCTTACGGAGCGTAAGTCGGCATTGGAGGAGTTGTGTCGGAACGTGGGTTGGCATCAACGCCTGGTTCATACGGATGACAGTGCGCTTGATGTTCTGACATGGATATTTCACGCACTGGAAAGGCGGCGTTGATGCCGGGTTTGGGAGCCATAGGGTTTTTGTCGCCGTTCCTGTTGCTGGGATTGCTGCTGCTGCCTTTGTTGTGGTGGCTGTTGCGGGCGACACCCCCGGCGGCGATCCGCAGGCTGTTTCCAGCCGTGGTATTGTTGTTGGGGTTGAAAGACCCCGAAACAACGCCGCATAAAACGCCCTGGTGGTTGTTGATGCTCAGAATGCTGGCAATCTCGGCGTTGATCCTGGGGTTTGCCGGTCCGATCCTTAATCCCGATCAGGCCAAGATTTCCCGCAACCCGCTGTTGATCCTGCGGGACGGCGGCTGGGCCTCGGCACCGGATTGGAGGCAGCGACAGGAAAAGGTAACTGCACTTTTGGAAGAAGCAGCACGGCTTGGGCGGCCCGTCGCGCTTGTGAACCTTGCGGATGTGAATGCCTTGCCGGATTCCCTGGCCTTTCAGGCCGGAACGACCCTGATCGCCAGTTCAAAGGGCGACCTGCCTCAACCACATCGGGCGGATTATTCTATCGCGAACGATTGGGCCAAGACGCTTTTGGATGATCAGTTCGACACAATCTGGCTGTCTGACGGACTCGCCGCCGATGCCAAGGCAGAGCTGGCAGAAACCCTGTCGGGCAAGGGGAACGTCTCGATCATTGAGGCGGCGCGGCCTACTTTGGCGCTTAGACCGGCGGAGTTTCGTGATGGTACGGTCATCGTCACGGTATTGCGGGATCGGCTATTGGACCCATTGGATTTGACGGTGTCAGCCTATGGTCCTGACCCCGCAGGGATCGAGCGCCGACTTGCGGAAATGCCAGTTGAGTTTGCACCGGAGGCGATGACAGCGGAAATTACATTTGATCTGCCTTCTGAATTGCGTAACCGGATCACCCGGTTTTCCGTCGATACTATCCGGTCCGCCGGGGCGCAGTCGCTTGGCGATGACAGATTGAAACGGCGCAAGGTTGTTTTGCTGGGGGACGGTCCGCAACAGGAAGGGCAGGCGTTGGTTTCGCCGCTTCACTTCCTGCGCAAGGCGTTGGCCCCGAATGCAGAGTTGATTGAGGCCCCGCTGAACGAAAGTCTTTTGGCCAACCCCGATGTGATTGTCCTTGCCGATGTTGCCGGTCTTGTTCCAGCGGAGGCTGCGTTGCTGCTTGATTGGGTCGAAGCGGGCGGCATGTTGTTGCGGTTTGCCGGGCCAAATCTTGCGGCGGCAAGTGTCGGGGTTTCAGCAGATGACCCGCTGTTGCCAGTGCGGCTGCGCTCCGGCGGTCGATCTGTTGGCGGTGCGATGTCCTGGGGTGCGCCGAAGAAACTGGATCCTTTCGTCGCCGCTTCGCCCTTCTATGGCCTGGAAATCCCCGCAGATGTAGAGGTCACAGCGCAGGTGATCGCAGAGCCTGGTCCCCTGTTGGCGGAACGCACGATTGCCGCGTTGCAGGATGGTACGCCGTTGGTCACGCAAAAGGAACAAGGCGATGGTCGTGTGGTTCTTGTTCATGTCAGTGCCAATGCGGAATGGTCGACCCTGCCTTTGTCGGGACTGTTTGTGCAGATGCTGGACCGTCTGGCGGTTTCCACCAGTGCAGCAACACCTGATAATGGCGACCTTGCGGGTCAGCTATGGCAGCCGATTTGGCAACTTTCCGGTTTTGGCGAGATGGTTCCGGCTGACCATCTGCTTGCGATTCCGGGTGAACAATTGTCGGGTCTTATGGCAAACCCAAAACTGCCGCCGGGGCTCTACCAGAATGCGGATCGGCAAGTGGCGGTGAATGTCATCGGTGCAGAGACAGTGCTGGCCCGTGCGGAATGGCCCGACAGCATTCAGGTCTTGGATATGTCGCCGCCTGTGGAACAACCGCTCAAAGCCTATTTACTGGCGCTCGGGCTTTTGTTTCTGATGCTTGATATATTGGCAACGTTGTTTCTGTCAGGGCGTCTGACCGGGCCGCGTTCGGGTTTGGCAGCAAGTCTTGCGGTCGCGGTTCTTTTGGTGGCCCCTGAGGTGCGCGCGGATGATACGCGGGCACAAACAGCAACTTCCGAAACCGTTTTGGCTTTTGTAATTACCGGCGATAGCCGCGTCGATCGCGCCTCGGAAGCGGGGCTTTACGGGCTATCGCGGGTTTTGACGGAGCGCACGGCGATCGAGCCGATTGATCCGATAGGTGTTGATCTGGAGCGGGACGAACTGGCCTTCTATCCGTTGATTTATTGGCCGATCAGCGAAGAACAGCCGGTCCCGTCAGCGGCGGCTTATCAGAAGCTGAACACATATATTCGCAATGGTGGCATGATCCTGTTTGATACGCGGGATGCAAATATCGGGCGTTTCGGTTCTGCGACGCCAAACGGCAATCACCTTCGACGCTTGGCGGCAGGGCTTGATGTTCCCGCATTGGAACCGGTTCCTTCGGACCATGTTCTTACCCGCAGTTTCTATCTGTTGCAGGATTTCCCGGGACGCCATTCGCGTGGTCAATTGTGGGTCGAAGCGGCACCAAAGGATGCCGAAAGGATCGAGGGCGTGCCGTTTCGCAACCTTAATGACGGCGTGTCGCCGATCTTGATCGGTGGCAACGACTGGGCAGCGGCCTGGGCCTTGTCGCGCGAGGGACGCTACCTTTATCCAGTCGGGCGCAGCGGTTTCGCCGGCCAAAGGCAACGTGAAATCGCCTATCGGTTCGGGGTCAATCTGGTGATGTATGTACTGACCGGAAACTACAAATCCGATCAGGTTCATGTGCCTGCCCTTTTGGAACGGTTGGGACAGTAGCATGGTAAGCGATGTTGTTCTCGATCCGCTGTTGCCGCTCGGCTGGCTTTTATTGATCGGCAGTGGCTTTGCGCTGTTGCTGGGGTTTGCCATCTGGCGCGGGCTCAGTGGCTGGGCGATGCGCGGTGTCGCGGCGGCGGTATTGTTGGGGGCATTGCTTAACCCGTCGCTCAGGCAGGAAGATCGTGATCCTCTAAAAGACGTCGTGATTATCGTTGCGGATGAAACCGCCAGCCAGTCGATTGCCGGACGACCGACGCAGGTTGAGGCAGCAGTTGCCCAGTTGAAAGCAGAGCTTCCGGTCGATGACTTTGATGTGCGCATTGTAAGTGTCGGGGACGCACCAGAAGGCAGCGATGCTGGCAGTCTGGTAATGGGGGCGCTGGCCTCGGCAGTTTCGGAAACCGCACAGGCCCGAATTGCAGGGGCAATGATTGTGACCGATGGTCAGGTTCACGACCCCGCCCTTGCCCCGGATGTACCTGCGCCGGTTCATATTCTGTTAACCGGTGAGCCTGACGATTGGGACCGCCGCCTGCTGGTGACAAATGCCCCGGCCTTCGCGATCATCGGTGAGCCAGTAACGCTGCGTCTTCGCGTGGAGGATCAGGGCGCGGTTCCCGCTGGGATTGACGCCGCTGCCAATCTGAAAATCACCGTTGATGGCGGTAGTCCGCAGGTTTTTCGTATCGAAACCGGCAAGGATTTCGACGTGCCACTGACGCTGCAACATGGTGGCCAGAATGTGATCCAGTTCGAAATTGATCCTGCGGCGGGTGAACTGACCGAACGCAACAACAAGGCAGTGGTTGCAATGAACGGTGTGCGGGATCGTTTGCGGGTGCTGCTGGTCAGCGGCGAACCACATGCCGGGGAGCGGACATGGCGCAATCTGCTGAAGTCGGATTCAGCGGTTGATCTGGTGCATTTCACGATTTTGCGCCCGCCCGGAAAACAGGACGGCGTGCCGGTTACGGAATTATCGCTGATCGCGTTTCCAACCCGCGAGCTATTCCTGGACAAAATCGACGAGTTTGATTTAATCATCTTTGACAGGTATCGCCGCCGCGGCCTGTTGCCTTCGGCCTATCTGGCGAATGTCAGCCGTTATGTGCGGGAAGGTGGTGCGGTTCTGGTTGCCGCCGGGCCCGCCTTTGGTGGCGTTGAAAGCCTTGCCCGAACGCCGCTGGAATCCGTTCTTCCCGCGACGCCGACCGCCAGACTGCTGGAAGAAGGCTTTGTGCCGCTGATTTCCGAACTTGGTAGCCGTCATCCGGTGACCGAAGGTCTTGCCGCCTTTGGGCCGCGAAAACCCTCTGAGGACGGAACGCCGGGATGGGGGCGCTGGTTTAGGATGCTGGAGTTGGAGCAACGCTCGGGCTATGCGGTAATGACCGGGCCTGATGATATGCCGCTGTTGATCCTTGATCGTGTGGGCTCCGGGCGGATTGCCTTGCTGGGTTCGGATCAAGCCTGGCTTTGGACCCGGGGATACGAAGGTGGCGGGCCGCAGTTGGAATTGCTGCGACGTCTGGCCCACTGGATGATGCGCGAGCCGGAGCTGGAGGAAGAAGCCTTGCGGGCAAGTGCGCGGGGTCATTCCATGACCATTACGCGCCGTTCCATGACGCAAGGGGATCGCAGCGTCCAGATCGAAGGGCCGGATGGCCGGGTTGAAACCCTTGATCTCCCGGAATTGTCGCCGGGAAAATATGTCGCCAAATATCAGGCTGACCTTGATGGGCTTTATCGGATCAGCGACGCGGAGACCGAGACAGTGATCGCGCTTGGCCCGGCTGCTCCGAAGGAGTTTGAAGCAGCGATTTCAACCGCCGATATTGTGGCGCCTCTGGCGCTGCGAACCAAAGGTACGGTTTGGCGGATTTCCGATGGCTTGCCAAAGATCAGGACCGTTCGCGAAGGACGGGTTGCCGATGGGCGGGACTGGATCGGCGTGACGCCACGCGGCGCATATGTAACGCGCGACATTCGCCTTGTGTCGCTGTCACCGGCTTTGATCTTGTTATTGCTGAGCGCCCTTTTGATGGTTTGGGCATGGCGGCGCGAGGGGCGTTGACGCTGGACAGAAAGGTGCGTTTGGGATAATTGGTAAAGTAAATTTACCAATTTAGCGGATTGTCCGATGGAAATGCCAACACCAGATGCCCGCCTGATCGCCAAAAAGCCAGAGCTGGTCGCGCGTTTGCAAAGTGTTTTGCCAGCCGAGGCAGTGATCTATGACGATGCAGAAACTCGCGCCTATGAATGCGACGCGCTGACCGCCTATCGTTGCCCACCGCTTTGTGCGGTTTTGCCGGCTACAACAAGCGAAGTGGCCGAAGTCCTTAAAATTTGTCACGAACTCGGTGTTCCCGTTGTTCCGCGCGGGTCAGGTACGTCGTTGGCGGGCGGGGCTTTGCCGACGGCGGATTGTGTCATTCTGGGCGTGGCGAGACTGAATGCTGTTTTGGAAACCGATTATGAAAACCGATATATCCGCGTGCAGTCCGGTCGCACGAACCTAAGTGTGACCGGTGCAGTCGAAGCGGATGGCTTCTTTTATGCACCAGACCCTTCCAGCCAACTTGCCTGCGCCATCGCTGGTAACATAGCGATGAACTCCGGCGGGGCGCATTGTCTGAAATACGGCGTGACGACGAATAATCTTCTGGGAGTGACCATGGTCCTGATGGACGGTCAAATCGTCGAGATTGGCGGCGGCGTTCTGGAGACCGGAGGGCTGGACCTTTTGGGGCTGATTTGCGGTTCGGAAGGGCAACTTGGCGTTGTGACCGAGGCCACGCTGAAAATTCTGCCGAAACCGGAAGGTGCTAGGCCGGTCTTGCTTGGGTTCGATAGCGCCGAAGTGGCCGGGGCCTGTGTCGCTGACATTATCCGCGCCGGTGTTTTGCCAGTCGCAATCGAGTTTATGGACGCGATGTTGATTGAGGTTTGCGAAGACTTTGCGCAAGCCGGTTATCCAAAATGCGAGGCGTTGTTGATTGTGGAGGTTGAAGGCTCCGCGGCCGAGATTGACTATCAACTTGGCCTGATCAAGGGAATTGCCGCAGTTCATAATCCCGTCGCCGTTCAGGAAGCTGAAACAGCGGATCAGGCGGCGCGTATCTGGGCGGGGCGCAAAGCGGCGTTTTCAGCGATTGGGCGGATCAGCGATTACATGTGTCTTGATGGCACGATACCGGTGTCCGAACTGCCCTATGTGTTGCGCCGGATCGGTGAGATGAGTGCGCATTACGGCCTTCCGGTCGGCAATGTTTTTCATGCCGGTGACGGCAATATGCATCCGCTGATCTGTTATGACGCCAACAAGCCGGGTGATCTGGAGATTTGCGAGGAATTCGGGGCCGAAGTTCTGAAGCTTTGCGTCGAAGTCGGCGGCTGCCTGACCGGCGAACACGGTGTCGGTGTGGAAAAACGCGATTTGATGATGCACCAGTATTCTGCGGCTGATCTGGAGGCGCAAATGGCGCTTAAGGACGTGTTTGATCCCGCGTGGTTGCTCAACCCGGCCAAGGTCTTTCCGCTGGCGCTGAGCAATGCGCATAGGGTTGCGGCGGAATAGACATGCAGATGACCCCGACCTCCGAGGCTGAACTGGCCGAAATCGTACGCGATGCCGACAACCCGCTTTATATCCGTGGCGGGGGAACTCGGGGCATTCTGGGCGATGGCGCGGTGCTGAATACCACGCGGCTGAACGGTATCACGCTTTATGAACCCGGCGCTTTGACCATGGTGGCAGGGGCCGGCACGCCGCTTGCACAGATCGAGGCGGCGTTGGAGACCGAAGGGCAGATGCTGGCCTTTGAACCGTTCACTTTTGGCGCCGAAGGCGAGCCGACCATTGGCGGTGTTTTTGCCACCAATGCCAGCGGTGCGCGGCGCGTGCAGGTAGGGGCTGCCCGGGATTTCCTGCTGGGCGTGCGGTTTGTCGATGGCATGGGCAATGTGATCAAGAACGGCGGGCGGGTGATGAAGAATGTCACCGGATATGATTTGGTGAAACTGATGGCGGGTGCATGTGGCACGCTTGGTGTTTTGTCCGAGGTCAGTTTCAAGGTGCTGCCAATACCCGCAGCGGCGATCACGTTGGCGGTGAATGTCGCGAATGATGGGACGGGCATCCGGGCTTTGGGTGCCGCGATGAATACACCTTTTGATGTGAGCGGGGCGGCAATGGTTTCGCATTCCGGCAGCGCGGGAGGCAAATGCCTGATCCGGGTTGAGGGTTTCCAAGGCTCGGTTCGTCATCGAGAGGATAGTTTGAAGCCCGTGCTTGCTGAATTTGGCACGGTTAGCGAGTGCCAAGATGATCCATGGCCCCGGTTGCGGCGACTGGAGGTGTTTGATGCAAAGGTCGATGCGACCTGGCGGTTGGCGCTTCGCCCCGGTGATGCGGCGGCCTTTGTTACAGAGCTTGCCAAGACCATGACCTTTTCACGCTACTACGATTGGGCCGGTGGGCGGTTGTTGATCGGGGCAAGGGGTAGCAATGTCACGAAAGGCAGTGCTGAAACGCCTGAGGCCGGTCTGATAGCCTTCCATCATCTTTTGCAGAAGATGGCTGCAAAAACCGGGGGGCATGCGGCTTTGTTGAAATCCTCCTTGCCGTTGGATGTCGCCCGGTTTCAACCGGAATCCGCCGGTATCGCGGCACTCAGCCGTGGAATCCGGGCCAAGTTTGATCCCAAAGGCATTCTTAATCCCGGAGTGATGGGCTGATGCAGACGAATTTCAGCGAAAGCCAATTGACCGATCCCGGCATCAAGCGCGCAAATGAAATCCTCAGAAATTGTGTGCATTGCGGCTTTTGCACCGCGACCTGTCCGACCTATCAGGTCTTGGGGGACGAGTTGGACAGCCCGCGTGGACGAATTTATCTCATCAAGGACATGCTGGAAAACGACCGTCCGGCCGACGCAAAAACGGTGAAACACATCGACCGTTGTCTTTCCTGTCTGGCTTGTATGACCACATGTCCTTCGGGGGTGCATTATATGCATCTGGTCGATCACGCGCGGGCACATATCGAAAAGACCTACAGGCGTCCGCTTGGGGATCGTGCCTTGCGTTGGCTGTTGGCGCGGATATTGCCCTATCCAAAACGGTTCCGCGTGGCGATCCTCGGGGCATGGATTGCGCGACCCTTTCGCGGGATGCTGCCCGCGAAATTACGTGCCTTAGTCGAATTTGCGCCCAAAAGGTTACCGCCCGTTAGTAGAAACGACGACGCACAGGTTTTTCCGGCGATGGGGCGGGAATCTGGCCTGCCGCACATGCGGGTGGCGTTGATGACGGGCTGTGCGCAAAAAGCGCTGGATACCGATATCAATGACGCCACGATCAGGATTTTGCAGCGGCATGGGTGCGAAGTTGTGGTTTCCAAAGGTGCCGGTTGTTGCGGGGCACTGACCCATCACATGGGCAAAGTTGATGAATCGCACGCGACGGCAGCACGCAACATTCGCGCATGGATGGCGGACATCAATGCGGGGGGCCTGGATGCGATTGTGGTCAATACATCGGGCTGCGGGACGACGGTAAAAGACTACGGCCACATGTTTGAAGGCACGGATCTGGCCACCGAAGCGCTGGAAATCTCACGCCGCGCCAAGGATATTTCCGAGGTTTTGTTGGAGTTGGACTTGAAAGCAACGCGCGAAACCGGGCAACGGGTCACCTATCACGCGGCCTGTTCGCTGCAACATGGGCAACAGATAAAAAATGCACCCAAGGAATTGCTTGCAAGGGTTGGCTTCAAGGTCAGCGAGCCGCGAGATGCGCATTTGTGCTGTGGTTCGGCGGGTACCTATAACTTGTTGCAGCCTGAGATTTCCACTCAGTTGAAGGACCGCAAGATCAGCAGTATCGCCGCAACCCAGCCAGAAATAATTGCGGCAGGAAACATTGGTTGCATGATGCAGATCGGCTCTGGCGCAAGCGTACCGGTTGTCCATACGGTCGAATTGCTGGATTGGGCCACGGGCGGACCCAATCCGGCCAAGGCCGGTTTATTACTTTCCAATTGAAAAACAATCCGCGAAGAAAACGATAACTTGTCCAAAGTTGGGCGTATTCCCGACACAGTTTCGCCCTGACCCCAAGTCAGCTTCCGTTGTGGGGGCGCAGACTTGAGGAACAGGGATGCGCAGATTTTTACTGCTCTTGCTCGTGCTTTGGATTACCGCCGAACGTGCGCCCGCGGCTGAGAATGCACAACTTGTCAATCTGACAAGTGCCGACAATGCCGACGCCTGGGAGGCTGTTGGCCGCGTCAATCTCAAAGGCACGGGGTTTTGTACCGGCGCGTTGATTTCAGAAACATTGGTGCTGACCGCAGCACATTGCCTGTTCGACAAACGAACCGGAAAAAGGGTTGATCTGAAGGATGTCGAGTTTCTGGCCGGTTGGCGCAATGGCCGCGCTGCCGCTGCGCGCAATGCCCGCCGTGTGGTTTTGCACAAGAATTACCGGTACCAGAATTCCAGCCGCCTGGACCGTGTGGCCGCCGATATCGCGTTGATCGAACTGGACAAGCCGATCCGCAGTTCGCAAATCCGTCCGTTTGAATGGGCGCGTCGCCCGAAAGTCGGGCAAAGGGTTCAGGTCGTCAGCTACGCCAAGGAGCGTGCCGAAGCCCCCAGCTTGCAGGAAACCTGCCACGTCCTAGGTCGTGATCCCGGCATCCTGGTTCTGTCGTGCAGCGTTAGTTTCGGTGCCTCGGGATCCCCCATATTTGTGGTGCAAAACGGGGTGCCCTACATCGCCTCGGTGGTGTCTGCCAAAGCCGAATGGAATAGCCGCGATGTTGCCCTTGGTGCCTCGCTTGGTCGCCCGCTTGAAGAGCTCATCGACCGGCTGGCCAGCACCGATGGCGTCTTCCGTCGCATCCAGACCGTGCGCTCAGATGGCACAGGAAAATTTGTGAAACCCTGACCACTTGAAGCGGTAAATCTGTCTTCCTACATTTGTGGTACCGGGCGCCAATAGGGCCTGGCCAACCCAAACGGCCCGTCCAGACGGAGGGCTGGCAATTGTATCGCTTCTAGGAGGATGCCATGAGAAATCTTGATTTTACACCACTTTACCGCTCGACTGTTGGTTTCGACCACTTTGCCGACCTTTTGGACCGGGCCTTTACCGGTGAGGTCAGCCAGACGACCTACCCACCCTATAACATCGAAAAAACCGCTGAAGACGCCTATCGGATTTCGATTGCAGTGGCCGGTTTTACGCAGGACGATCTGAACGTGGAAACCCGCGACAATCAACTATTCGTCTCCGCAAAGCGCACGACCGAGCAATCCGAAGAAGGCCGCAGCTTCTTGCATCGTGGCATTGCCGAGCGGTCGTTTGAAAAACGTTTCCAACTTGCCGATCATGTGCTTGTAACCGGCGCGTCGGTGGAAAACGGAATGCTGCATATTGATCTGGTGCGCGAGATGCCCGAAGCGCTGAAGCCGCGCCAGATTGCCATTAGTTCGGGCACTGCTCTCGACGCCAAACCCGCGAAAAAGGCAGTGTCCAAAGCGGCCTAAGCCAAAACTCGAAGGTGCACTTCAGGGAAAGGTCCGGGCGGAAACCCGGACCTTTTTCGTTGCTTATTGGCTAAGCGATTTCGCCAGCCGCATCAGGCGCACAGCCTCTGTGCGGTAGCCAAATTCATCCGCACCACGGTTGGCGTTGGCCAGGGCAATGGCTTCGTCATAGGACCAGTTCCCGATCATGTCTGACCCACGCAGCAAATGCCCAAATCCAGCCACCGCAATTGCAAATCCAGCCTCGGTTCCGGCGGTTGTTTCGCCGCTAACCGGGGTTTCGATCAAAACGCTTTCGCTTGATCCCGGTGCTTTGTAGCGCAATTTGACAAAGGCAAGCTCGTCCGATGCGGTTGGGACTTCGTCCGATTGATAACGCAAGGGATCGGACAAAACTGCGTCTGAACCAACAGGTGTGATCTCGTAAATCGCCGTCACACTTGTGCCCGCGCCAATGTCCCCGGCGTCCACCTTGTCATTGTTGAAATCCTCGCGGTTGAGAGCGCGGGTCTCATAGCCGATCAACCGGTATTCCGCGATTTGGGCGGGGTTGAATTCGACCTGGATTTTCACATCATCCGCGATTGGAAATAACGCACCGGAGACCTGATCGACCAACACCTTTTGTGCCTCTGACAGGGTATCAATATAGGCCGCCGTGCCATTGCCGTTTTGGGCCAAAGCCTGCATCAGCGCGTCGTTGTAGTTGCCGCGCCCAAAGCCGAGGACAGACAGATAAGTACCGCTGTCACGCTTGCCGGCGATGTAGTCTTTCAACGCTTCCGGATCGGAGATGCCGACGTTGAAATCACCATCCGTTGCCAGAATGACCCGCTGCAAACGACCGTCATCTGCCATGTTTTCAGCCGTTTGGTAAGCTTGCTGCAACCCCGCCTGACCTGCGGTTGAACCACCGGCTTGAAGGCGATCAAAGGCGGCAAGGATGGATTTACGATCACTGGCAATGGTCGGCTCCAACGCCAGACCGCTAGAACCTGCGTAGGTCACAATCGCGATCTTGTCGGTGGGTGCCAGGGCGGAAAGCAGGAGGTTGAAGGACTTTTTCAGCAACGGCAGCTTGTTGGGATTGTTCATCGAACCGGAGGTGTCAATCAGGAACACCAGATCAAGCGGCGGGCGCTCAGCGGCATCGACTTTCTCGCCTTGAATGGCGATGTGCATCAGCTTTGTGCCGGTATTCCAAGGGGTTGGCACAACGGACACGTTGGTCGAAAAGGGATGCGCCCCCTCTGGTGGGGCATAATCATAGGGGAAATAGTTGATCATTTCCTCGATTCGCACGGCGTCTTTTTGCGGCAATGCCCCGCCTTCCAACGTGGTGCGCAGATAAGCGTAGGACGCGGTATCCACGTCGATTGAAAACGTTGAAACCGGGTTTTCCAGAACCACTTGCAACGGATTGTCGTCGGCATTTGCAAATTGTTCACGATCCGGGGTCGGCATGACTTGTGCATCGTCGTAGACCAGACCGCCCAAAACTTTACGCTCGACTTTTACCAGCGGCGCAGGCGCGGCGACGGCTGTGTCGGCACCGGCATATTCCTCCATCACCATGGGTTCCATCACAGGTTCACTGACGTCCGCTTCGAGACGCATGTTTTCAGCGACCTCGCCTGTTTCAAGGCGCTTTGGTGCAAAATCGTCAAGCGGCAGAACCACAAAAAGGGCAAGCCCTGCAGCAACAAGGCCCGAGCTGGCCAGAAGTTTTGGTCGAAGACCAGGGTTGGCAAACATATCAAACACTCCTTTCAAAAACCCGCGCGCTTTTTGCGGCTGGGTAGTCTTAGGACGTGTCGGCTGGGCGTTTCCTTGGGTGGCCTCGAAATTTTTTCGCGCAAGCGCCAGATTTGCGGCGCGACGGGTCGCATCTGGTCTTGGCGTGGCTTTGTCGAGTTCGGTGCGCAAGCGGTCAAGATCATCAGTCATGTCAGCCGTTCCTCTTCCTCGTGGAGGCGTTTGAGCGCCTTTTTGATCTCGCTCATTCGCCAGGAGATTGTGCCTTCGCTGACGCCGAGAACCTCGGCGGCTTCGGCGTGTGACAGGCCCTCGCCAAGGGTCAGGGCAAGGGTTTGGCGGTGTTCGTCATTCAAGCTGTTCATCGCCTGATCGAGCCAAATGCGATTGGCGGTTTGTTCCGCCGCGATGGCTTGCCGGTCGCGTTCCACATCTCCCCAACCATCGGCGGCCTTGGTCTGGGATTTTTTGCGTCGTAGCTGATCAATCGCGGCGTTATTCACCACGCGGTAAAGCCAGGTGGTAAACTTGGCCTCGCGGCGAAAGCTGGTCAGCCGCGTGGGAAGCGAGGCGCAGATATCCTGCGTCAAATCCTCGGCGGCGTCTTTTGCGCCCAGCAACCGATATGCGAGGCGAAAGATCAGGTCGTAGTGGCGTGACAACAATTGCTCAAAGGCGTCAGCGTCGCCTGCCAGCATGTCCGTCACCAGATCAAGATCGTCGCGTTCCATCAGCATAGTGTTCGTTAGACGAACGGGGGCCGTCAATCCTTGGGCTGGATTAAAAAAGGCGCCCGGAGGCGCCTTTTCGGGTTAGCCGATGCCGATGCACATGTATTTCATTTCAAGGTAATCCTCGACCCCGTGGCTGGAGCCTTCGCGGCCCTGACCGGATTGTTTGACGCCACCAAAAGGCGCGACCTCGGTCGAGATCAGGCCGGTGTTGATGCCCACCATGCCGTATTCAAGCGCCTCAGCGACGCGGTAAACCCGGCCGAGATCACGGGCGTAGAAATAGGACGCAAGGCCAAAGATCGTGTCGTTGGCCTGTGCGATCACATCGTCTTCGTCCGTGAACCGGAAAAGCGGCGCAACAGGGCCAAAAGTTTCGTCGTTGGTGACCATCATGTCAGGGGTCACACCGGTCAGGATCGTCGGCTCAAAGAACGTCCCGCCGAGCGCATGACGATTGCCGCCGGTTGCGATCTTGGCACCTTTGGACACGGCGTCCTTGATGTGTTCTTCGACCTTGTCGACAGCGGCGGAATTGATCAGCGGACCGGTTGTGACACCGTCGCCAAAGCCGTCGCCTACTTTCATATTGGCTACTGCGGCGGCCAATTTTTCAGCAAATGCGTCGTAGACACCGTCCTGCACATAGATGCGGTTGGCGCAGACGCAAGTCTGGCCGTTGTTGCGGTATTTGGAGATCATCGCCCCTTCGACGGCGGCGTCGAGATCGGCGTCGTCAAAAACGATGAAGGGGGCGTTGCCGCCGAGTTCCATCGAGGTTTTCATGATCTGATCGGCGGCCTGACGCATCAGGATGCGGCCAACTTCGGTCGAGCCGGTAAAGGTCAGTTTGCGCACGATAGGGTTTTCGCAGAACTCTTTGCCAACGGCAGAAGATTTGGTCGAGGTGACGACGCTAAAGACACCTTTGGGCACGCCTGCGCGTTCGGCCAGAATGGCCATGGCAAGTGCCGAAAGCGGGGTTTCGGTCGCGGGGCGCGCAACAAATGTGCAACCAACAGCCAGCGCCGGGGCGACTTTGCGGGCGATCATCGCATTGGGGAAATTCCAAGGTGTGATGGAGGCAACAACGCCCACCGGTTGCTTGATCACCATGATGCGTTTGTCGGGCTGGTGGCCCGGAATGGTTTCGCCGTAGACGCGCTTGGCCTCCTCGGAGAACCACTCAACGAAGGAGGCCCCATATAGGATTTCACCCTTGGCTTCCGCCAGCGGTTTGCCCATCTCAGCGGTCAGGATCGCGCCAAGATCGTCGGCATTGGCGACCATCAGATCATACCATTTCCGTAGAATGGCCGCGCGTTCCTTGCCGGTTTTGGCAGCCCATGGTTTTTGTGCGACCTCTGCAGCCTCGATCGCGCGGCGCACTTCGGCGATACCGAGATCGGCCACGGGCGTGATTACGTCGCCGCGTGCGGGGTTGGTGACATCAAAAGTTGCGCCGTTGGCTGCATCGACCCACTCACCGGCAACAAACGCCTTGGAGGTCAGCAGCGAGGGGTCTTTGAGGGTGCTGGCAAGATCGGTGGTGTCGAGCATTTTAAGCGCCTTTCGAGCAGTAAACAGGTTCAATTGCATGTCTCACAAAACCCTTCCCTTCGCAAGGCAGAGCGCGGATAGTGGCCGTCAATCAAGCACCGGGGATCAGCGATGGAAGACCTTACCGACGCTTATGAAAACGGCAAATATATTGAAGGGGCGGCTGATTTTCCGCCCCGTTGGGACGCTAGTGCCAAGGCTTTTCGTGATCGCCTGATTGACGAAGACCGCGCCGAACTCGACATTCCTTATGGTCCGAACGAGCGACATCGCTTTGATCTTTTCCACCCAAACATTGCGCCGGTTGGTCTGGCCGTGTTTGTTCACGGCGGCTATTGGAAGGCGTTCGATAAATCAACCTGGTCGCATTTGGCAGCAGGTGCATTGGAGCATGGATTTGCCGTGGCAATGCCGTCTTATGTGCTGGCACCCAAGGCCCGGATCTCGCAGATAACGCAGGACGTACATCTGGCGATTGACGCGGCGGCGCAAAGGGTTGCGGGGCCGATTCATCTGGCGGGTCATTCTGCGGGCGGGCATTTGGTCAGCCGGATGCTTTGTCGTGATCTGAAATGGGATGCCTGTTTTCATGAACGGATCGTGCGGGTCGTTTCGATTTCCGGGCTGCACGATCTGCGTCCGTTGATGCAAACCGAAATGAACGGTATTTTGGGTCTTGATCCGACCGAGGCCGCGGCAGAAAGCGCGGTTTTGCATAAGGACAATATCCCCGTGCCGATTACGGCTTGGGTTGGTGGCGCGGAGCGACCAGCGTTTTTGGATCAGTCGCGGTGGCTGGCGGATGCCTGGCACAATGCAAAGCTCGTCATCGAATCGGATCGCCACCATTTCGATGTGATCGAAGCACTGGAACAGGCTCAATCGCCGCTTACCAAGGCCTTTGTCGGCTAGGGGTCAAACCGTCAGCGGCTCGTGGTCCTGTGCACCCAGACAAATACCCATCTGAACCTCAATCAAATGGAGCGGCACCTTGCCGTGATTATAGATCGCATGGGCTGCCCCAATAGCAATGTCGAGCGACTGGCCCTCAAACAAGTCCAGAGTTTCAGCGCCAATCGAGGCGCGGCCGGAGCCGCTGACGACGATCCAATGCTCGGAGCGATGAAGATGAAAATGTGGCGTCAGCCGTTCACCGGGGGCCAATAAGATTTGCTGTACCCTGAAGCGATCGAGGTCAACCGGACGCTTTGGTTGCTCGGCACAAAGATATGGTCCTGTTTGAAAACTGGTATCGCGAACCTGGATGTTCATTCAGCATTCCTTCCATTCCGCCCCGCAAGTTACTTGTCGAGGGTTTTTGTAAAGGAAATATAAAAAACACAATAATTACAATTGTTTACAATCTAGAGACAATCACCCAAATTCTTGTGACCATGTTGCCAATGTGTCACCAGTGAAGGGTTTTGCCAGGTAGACGGACCGCGCGATGGCTCGGGCCAGGCAGGTGGCTGCTGCATGTCCGATCAAAAGCTGGTCGGTGATCGGGTCGCTCATCTTCTTTGCAGCCGTTGCAGCGGCGAACACCAGATCGCCGTCAAAAGGGGTGTGGCTGGGACAGATGGCGCGGGTCATGCCGTCGTGGGCGGCGGTCGCCATACGGGTTGCCTGAGCTTGCGTCAAATCAGCGTCAGTCGCAACGATGGCAATTGTCGTGTTGGAACCTTGCACCGGAGCAAGGTTATAAGGATCTGTTTCCGCACCGGGATCAAAACCTATGCCTGTTCCGCGTGCGCCAAACTCGTCACCAAATTCGAAAGGTGCTGCCCAGAAGGCCCCTTTGCGATCAGAAATGACCGACCCATGTGGGTTTGTGGCGACCAAAGCCCCTACGGTGATCCCGCTATCCAGCACCAAGGAGGCGGAGCCTAATCCCCCCTTGAGGTTCATGGTCGTACCACCTGTACCCGCGCCAACTGAGCCAAGGGAAAAAGACACGTCACGCGCAGAAAGGGCGGTTTGGCCTAGGCCTTTGTAAGGGTTTTCGACCCAGTTCTTGTCACCGCCATTCAAAAGATCAAACAGAATTGCACCCGGAACGATCGGGACGCGAACCGGTCCCACCTCAAAGCCACGGCCAAGGTCGCGCAGACCATCGGCCACCCCCGAGGCGGCATCAAGGCCAAAGGCCGAACCGCCGGAGAGCACCAGCGCATCCACCTGTTGCACCAGTTTGTCAGGCGCCAAAAGGTCGGTTTCGCGGCTGCCCGGTGCGCCGCCCATGACATGAACCGCTGCGGTAAAAGATTTGTCCGCCGTTAGCACCGTGACCCCGGATTTCAGTTTCTGGTCTTCGGCATTGCCGACCAACAGGCCGTCGATGTCCGTGATCAGGTTGCGCTTGCCGGGTTTCATATGCACCGCCCTCCGTCTACTTCAAGTGCGACGCCGGTGATCATGCTGGCCTCGTCCGAACAAAGATAAAGCGCGGCGTTGGCCATGTCTTCGGCGGTGGAAAAGCGACCAATCGGGATGGTCGCGAGGAATTTGGCCCGCATTTCCGGCGTGTCTTCGCCCATGAAGGATTTGAGCAACGGCGTTTCGCCTGCAACCGGACAAAGCGCGTTGACACGAATGCCAGCAGGGGCAAGTTCAACCGCCATGGCTTTGGTTGCGGTGATGACCCAGCCTTTGGAGGCGTTGTACCAGTTCAGGTTCGGACGCGGAGACAGCCCGGCGGTTGAGGCGATGTTGAGGATCGCGCCAGAGCCTTGCTTTTTCATTGCCGGAATGATTTCCCGCGCGGCGAGGTAAATCGCCTTCATGTTGACGGCGACGACCCGGTCAAAATCATCTGCGGACACACTTTCCATCGGTGCGGGCAGATGCGTAACACCAGCGTTGTTGATAAGAATATCAACCTTGCCAAAGCTGCTAATCGCGGTGTCGAACATGGCTTTGACATCAGCGGCATTTGCAACGTCGGTCTTGATCGCCTTGCCGTTTATGGCTTTCGCCACATCCCCGGCGGCGTCTGCGTTCAGATCAGCGACCAGTACTTTTGCCCCCTCAACGGCAAAGCGTTCGGCCATGCCCTTGCCAAAGCCCGAACCGCCACCCGTGATGATCGCCACTTTTCCGTCCAGCCGCATTTCGTCCTCCGATACTGTTTGTAAAACTTTGCGGCCAATCCAATCCCGCCGCAAGACCTATGGGGGCGTACATTGCCAGATGATCTGTTGCAGGCCTGCAAGACGTGCAAACCGCGCCAACTCCGCCTCCAGCTTGTCTTTACGGGCGTTGTGCCAACGGACAGTCGATTCCGGCCAGAAGCGATGCACGGTCATCTGTCCGGTCTCGCGGCGGGCTTTGATTTCGATCCGCCCGACAAAACGATCACCCTCCAGCAAGGGGTAGACGTAGTAGCCCCAAATGCGTTTGGCTTCGGGGACAAACATTTCGTTGCGGTATTCAAAGCCAAACAGCCGGGCCAGGCGGTTTCGATCACGGATCGCGGGATCAAAGGGGTTCAGAATACGCAAACGGCTGGTGATCGACTGGGCCGCTTTGATCCTGTCTTCCAGATCTGGAACCGCAAGGGCCGTGCTATAGCCGCCATCAGCGGATTGAACGGACACCTGTTGCAAATGCTGTTGGCCTGTCAGCCATTTGCGGGTTTCAACCGCGTCGCTGGCACCCCAAAAGCGCTGGATTTCACCAGGAGTAGCAAAGCCGAGACGCGCGATTGCCGCGCTGCCCAGCCAGTCAAGTTGTTCGGCATCATCCAGGGCATCGCAGGTTGGAAAGATCCTTTCCCCCAGATCGTAAAATTTGACGAAATTCTCTCGGTGGCAGGTCGCCAGATCGCCTGCGTACCACATCTGATCAAGCGCCTTTTTGTGGGGCGGACGCGCCCACATTTCACGCGCACCTTCGATCTTGGTGTCAAAGGCATGGGTCGATAACGCCCCCTCGGTGGCGATCCGGGCGCGGATTTCCCTGATCGCCGATTTGGCGAGGCCTGATTGATACCATTCGTGACGCCCGACTTTCTCGCCGAGCCGACGAAACTGGCGTTGCCACATCGGGTAAAACTCCATCGGCAAAAGGCTCGCGTCATGGGTGAAATGCTCGAACAAAAGCCGATCCCGTGGTAAAAGCGGCCAAAGCAGTTTTTCGCGATAGTTGTTGTTACGCGACCAGAGAATGTGGTGATGTGCGCGTGTGACATTGCGGATCGTGTCGATCTGCACAAAGCCAAGCCGACGGATGATGTCCATCAAATCAAGGTGGCCTGTCGGGGTCTTTCCCAAAAGATTGGCGTGGAGCCAAAGCCGCCGGGCCGTGCGGTTGTCGATTGTCAGCATAGTGCGCCGCCGGGGATGAAGCGGGGCGCTGCCCCCTGGCCTTTGGCCATTTCCCCGGAGTTTTTCTGGAACAAAGATGTCAGCCTGTCAGCCATGCAAGGCGGCCACGGTTTTTAGGGTAGAAAAGCCGTAAAGCGCCTCGAACCCCTTTTCACGACCATGACCGGATTTTCCGACTCCGCCGAAAGGTAATTCGACACCGCCGCCGGCACCATAATTGTTGATGAAGACCTGCCCGGACCTCAATGCCTTTGCGCAGCGCATCTGACGTGCGCCGTTGGATGTCCAGACGCTGGCGACAAGGCCGTAGTCGGTGCCATTGGCAATGGCAATGGCCTCGGCCTCGTCCTCGAATGGGATCAGGATTTGAACCGGGCCGAAAATTTCGTCGCGTGCTAGGGGGTGATCGGGCTTGGCGCCTGCAAGCAGCGTTGGTGGCACATAATGACCGGCTTCGGGTGCGTTGAGGATTTGCCCCTGAGCCGCCGTTGTCAGGTCTTTCGCCTTGCCCAAAAAGCCCGAGACGATGGATTTTTGGCTGGCAGAAATCAACGGGCCAACGTCAAGGTCGTCTATTGCCGGGCCGACGCGTAATTGAGCGTATCGCGCAGCCATGCGCGCCGTTACCTCGTCATAAAGAGATCGTTCAACTAGGATGCGCGAAGAGGCCGAGCAGGTTTGACCTGCGTTCTGAATGCCAGCGTTGACCAGAAACGGCAGTGCGGCGTCAAGATCGGCATCAGCAAAGACAAGCTGGGGGGATTTCCCACCTAGTTCAAGCGTGACGGGAACGACGTTTCTGGCTGCTGCCGCCTGGATAAGCGTGCCAACCGGAACCGAGCCGGTGAAGGAGATGTGATGCACGCCGGGATGAGTGGATAGTGCCGCGCCAGCCTCTTCGCCCAAGCCGGGCACGACGTTGATCACACCCTTTGGAAACCCGGCCTCCTCGGCCAATGCCGCGAAGGCTAAGGCGGTCAGGCAGGCTTCTTCGGCAGGTTTCAGGACGCAACAATTACCCATGGCAAGGGCGGCACCGACCGAACGCCCGATGATCTGCATGGGATAATTCCATGGTACGATATGGCCAGTGACGCCGTGGGGTTCGCGCAGGGTGTAAACTGTATAGCCATCCAGATAAGGGATGGTTTCGCCGTGGATTTTGTCAGCCGCGCCGCCGTAAAACTCCAGATACCGCGCCAGTGCAATCGCGTCTGCACGGGCCTGCTTTAGCGGCTTTCCAACATCTGCCGCTTCGATCCGGGCAAGGTCTTCGACGCGGGCAAGCACCAGTTGAGCCATTCGGGCAAGAAGCCGCCCGCGTTCAAACGCAGCAAGCCGGCCCCATTCCCCTGAGCGTGCAGCCTCGGCGGCGGCTACAGCTTTGTCGATGTCAGCAGCCGTTCCACGCGCGATTTCGCCAAAAACCTCACCGGTAGAGGGGTTTTCCAGCGCGATTGTCTGCCCGCCTTCGGGCGATTGCCAAGCGCCGTCGATAAAGCATTTGTCGGTGGCGTACCAAAGGGCGACATGGGGCATTTCGGGGTCCGTGGATTGAGGCTGATTTGCCTCAATCCTATGCCCGCCGAGGCGTCGCGCCAAGGCAGAATTTCTATGCTTGCCCGTAAGCCTTTGCGGAACGTATTGTCTTGATGAATAGTTTTTGACGGGTGGTTGAATGGTTTGGTCTGGTCGGACTGCGGTTTTCTTTGCGCTATTTGCAGTATTGGGGCTTTCGGCTTGTAGTCTTGGGCTGAAAAATTACGGCGAAGTGATTGCGCCGACACCGGGTGCTGATCCAACTCCGAGGGTTGAATTGCCCGCAAACGCACCTTCGATTTCGCAACATTTTCGGCGGTTTTCAGACGAACAAAATCGACCGCAAGGGATGCAGGATCATATGGGCATCGATATTGTCGCGCCAAAGGGAACCCCTGTGCTTGCGGCAATGGATGGTGTTGTTGTGACCTCTCATTTTCATCCATTGTTCGGCAACGAAGTGATCCTGGAACACCCACCCCTGCCTGACGGGCGAAAGTTGCGTAGTGTTTACAAACATATGGCCAGCCGCAATGTGGAGGTTGGCAGCGTGGTGGAGCGCGGTGACGTAATTGGTGGTCTGGGGCGCTCTGGCGCGGTTTCCAGCGGTATCCTGCATCTGCATTTTGAAGTGCAGGCGGGCGAGGGTTACAAGGCCGAAGTGCTGGACCCCAACCGATACTGGATCGGCGGGCAGGGCAGAGTGACCTGTTTCACGCAGCAGGGGAATTTCCCCAAAACCGGTCTTAGGCTGACCTATCCGGTGCAATGCCGTTAGTCCATCAGGCTGATGTGCGTTCCAGCTTGGGCGTCGCGGCGATCAGTTCCTTGGTGTAGGGGTGTTGCGGGTTTGCAAAAACCTCGGTGGTTGGCCCGGATTCCACAATCTTACCTGATTTCATCACCAGAACACGGTCGGTGATTGCGCGAACGACACTCAGATCGTGGCTGATAAAGAGGTAAGACAGATCAAACCGCGCCGAGAGATCAGCCAGCAGGTCAAGGATTTGCGCGCGGATTGACACATCCAGTGCCGACACCGCCTCGTCCAGAACGATAAGATCAGGTCGCAGGATCAGGGCGCGGGCAATAGCTATGCGTTGGCGCTGGCCGCCGGAAAACTCGTGGACGTATTTTTCCATGTCGTTTTCACTTAGCCCGACCGAAGTCAGGGCATCGGCCACCTTTTCGCGCCAGTTCGGTGGCAATTGGGTCAGATGGAAGGGTTCGGCCACAAGATCAGCGACGCGCCAGCGCGGGTTGAAGCTGCCGTAAGGGTCCTGAAACACCACCTGAATGCGTGCACGTTCGGAGCGGGGCATGGTTGAGGTGACGGCTTTGTCAAAAAGGCGAATTTCACCGCCTTGCAGGTCATCCAATCCCAGAATGGCGCGGGTTAGGGTTGACTTGCCGCAACCGGATTCCCCGACCAGACCAAGGTTTTCTCCACGGTAAAGTTCGAAAGAGACACCATCGACCGCAACGAACCGGGGTTGCACATGGAACAAGTGTTTGCGCGGCAATGGATAGCTGCGGCGGGCTTCCTGCACCGCAAGGATGCGGTCCTTTTTACCTTGTTGTCTGCGGGTGGGTACATGACCTGAGGCGGCAAAAAGTTGCCGGGTATAAGGATGCTTCATGTCCCTGAATACCTGGGCAGTTGCGCCGGATTCAACGATCCTTCCATGCTGCATGACGGCAACATGATCCGCGAGGCCCGAGACAACGGCCAGATCATGCGTGATCATCATCAGCGCCATGCTTTCCTCGTCGACAAGCGATTTCAAAAGCGCAAGGATCTGCGCCTGTGTGGTGACGTCCAGCGCGGTTGTGGGCTCATCAGCGATCAGAAGACGCGGTCGCAGCGCTATGGCCATGGCGATGCCGACCCTTTGGCGCTGTCCGCCGGACAGTTCGTGCGGGTAGCGATCCATAGGAAACTTTTCCGCAGGCAGCCCTACACGGTCCAGCTTTTCGCGTGCGACCAGAATGGCTTCGGCCCTTGTCGCGGCACCGTGGACGATCAGTGTTTCGGCCACCTGTGCGCCGATGGTTTTGACCGGGTTTAATGCAGTCATCGGCTCTTGAAAGATCATGCCAATCTCGCGTCCCCGCAAATCGCATAGCTCGGCCTCACTGGAGGCCAGCAAGTCGATGTCGTCGAGCAATGCACCACCTGAAACCGCGGCGCCGCGTGGCATCAGACCCATTACCGAAAGCGCGGTCATTGATTTGCCCGAACCGCTTTCGCCCACCACGCCGAAGATTTCTCCTGGTTGGATGGTCAGCGAAACGTCTGAAAGGATCGGGGTGCCGTGGATTGACAGGTTCAGGTTTTCGACGCGCAGAAGGCTCATCCGCGGTCCCTCCTGATCCGGGGGTCCAGAAGGTCGCGCAGGCCGTCGCCCATCAGGTTCAGGCCAAGGACTGTCAACACGATGGCAAAGCCTGGAAACAGCGCCAGATGCGGCGCGAAAGAGATCATCGTTTGGCTATCGGCCAGCATCCGGCCCCAACTGGGTGTTGGAGGCTGTGCGCCTAGACCGACATAGGACAGCGCCGCCTCGGCCAGAATGCCGACAGAGAACTGAATGGTCCCCTGAACGATCAACAGGTTAGCGATGTTGGGCAGAATATGCTCGACTGAAATCCTGAGTTTGTTTTTTCCAGCGACCCGGGCGGACAGGATGTATTCGAGTGTCCAAAGCGACAAGGCGCCGCCGCGAGCCACGCGTGCAAAGACCGGGATATTGAAAATCCCGATTGCGATGATAGCGTTCAGGGCTGAGGGTCCAAAAACAGCTGTGATCAGGATTGCGATCACCAGCGACGGAAAGGCAAAGACCAGATCGTTGCCGCGCATGATCACTTCGTCCAGCCAGCCACCGTGATTTGCCGCCGCCCAGAGGCCAAGTGGCACACCAAGCAGAATACCGATTCCTACCGCGACAACAGCCACGGCGATTGAGGTGCGTGCGCCAACCATGATCATCGAAAAGATATCGCGCCCAAAGTGATCGGTGCCGAACCAGAACTCAGGGCTTGGTGTTTTCAGCTTTTTTGCGATGGCAAGGGTTTCGACATCAAAGGGCGTCCAGAGGAAGGACATCAGGGCGGCGAAAAGGAAGATCGCGAACAGGACGGAGCCAAGGATCAGCGTGCGGGGCAATCTCATGTCGAATGCCTCAGCCGGGGATCAACGGCGGCATAGGCGAGATCGACCAGAAAGGTCACTGTGATGACGGCAAAGACCAGCAGCATGACAACGCTTTCCACGACGATCAGGTCGCGTTGCGTGATGCCCTGAAAGATCAGCCGTCCAAGGCCGGGCAGGAAAAACACGTTTTCGATGATGATGGCCCCGGCGATCAGGAAGGAAAACTGCATCCCGATGATGGTCAGAACCGGGATCAGCGCATTTCTGAGCGCATGATGCCAGATTGCCTGACGCTGGCTTAAACCCTTGGCGCGGGCGGTTCGGATGTAGTCCTGGCCAAGTGTTTCAAGCAGGCTGGAGCGCATGACCCGTGCGAGGATCGAGGCTTGTGGCAAGGCAAGCGCAATTGCCGGTAGGGTGAGGGACTTGAGTGCCCCGAAAATACCCTGATCCCAGCCCGGAAATCCGCCGGCGGAAAACCACCGGAGCTTGATGGCAAAGATCAGCACCAACAGCATGGCAAACCAGAAATTTGGCACAGCAATGCCCAGTTGGGTGACGCCCATTATGCTGATGTCGCTCGCTTTTCCGCGTCGTGCAGCTGCGATCATGCCAACAGGAATTGCGATGAGTGTGGACAGGACCAGCGCATAAAGTGCCAAAGGCAGGCTGATCCACAGGCGGGCAAGAACCAGCTCGGACACCGGAACGCGGTAGGTATAGGACGTGCCGAAATCGCCGGTCAGCATACCGCCGACCCAGTTGAAATAGCGACTGACAACCGACCCCTCAAGCCCCAGTTGTTCGCGCAGGGCCAGCACCGTATCGGGTTGGGCATTCAAGCCCAGCATGAAGGAGGCGGGATCGCCGGGGATGACTTCGATCACAGCGAAAATGACGATGCTTGCCGCGATCATACTGAGGGCAAGAGACAGAAATCTTTTGGCGGCAAAGCGAAGCATGGACGTGATGCTAGTGAGCGGAAAGGGTGCGGTCCAGTGGATTTGACGGGGCAAAAACCGCGTCCCTGATCCGGATTGGATGTGCTAGCGTAGATCTACCATGAGGCTGTTTTTGTTTTCTCTGTTCATGGGCCTTGGCCTTGCGTGTGCTGCGAATGCGGATGACCGCCCGGTCTGGCTGGAGCTTGTGTTGGCGATGGATGTCTCTACATCCGTGGACGCGCGGGAATACGAGTTGCAGCAAAAGGGCCTTGGGCTGGCATTTGAAGATCGCGACGTGATTGATGCCATCGAAGGCAGTGGCGGTATTGCCGTCAGTGTCGTGCAATGGGCGGGTCGCGGAAACGTCACGCAGGTTTTGAACTGGGAACTGGTGGAAACCGGGGCTGAGGCGGTGGAACTTGGACGGCGGATTGCAGCACTACCTCGCGCGGCGAGGGGTTTTACGGATATTGCCGGGGCGATCAATGTCTCGGCGCTTAGTTTTGCGGACAATGGCTTTAGGGGTGTGCGACAGGTGATTGATGTCTCCGGCGATGGCACGGCGACCGAGATCAATCCGTCCGCCGCGCGGGATGCGGCCGTCAGGGCTGGGATTATCGTCAATGGATTGGTGATCCTCAACGAGGACATGGATCTGGGCATCATGGCCGATGAAGATACTATCGGTCACTACGAACAATTCGTGATCGGCGGCCCCGGTGCATTTTTGATCGTAGCGGACGGATTTGAGGATTTTGCCCGGGCGATTCGTGAAAAGCTGCTGCGCGAAATTAGCGGGCCTTTGCTGTCCGTTGTGTGGCCGGATTCAGAGGTCGTGAGGCAATAACGGTTCACCCATTCTGCTTGATTTTTGTCGCAGGTTGAGCTAACAGACCGCCAGCCCTGACGATGGCGTCGTCAGAAGGAGAAATCCTGTGGCTGTGGGCACACCCACCATGTAAGTCCTGTACGCCCGGATGATTGTTCCGGCGGCTTGCAAACCCTCCGGAAGAACTGACCGGAGGTCAAAATGAACAAAACTCTATTCCAACGTCCGCAATTTCAGTCTTTTCACAATGGCGAAAAGGTTGCTCTGGCGTTTTCCCAAGACGAATACCAAGCCCGCCTTGAAGGGCTACGCGCGATCCTTGTTCGCGAGGGTCTTGATGCGACGGTTCTGACGTCGATGCACAATGTGGCCTATTATTCAGGGTTCCTTTATTGCAGCTTTGGGCGTCCTTACGCGCTGGTTGTAACGGCAGACAAAGCGGTTACGATTTCGGCCGGCATTGACGGCGGGCAGCCCTGGCGGCGTTCTGCGTTTGAAAACCTGGTTTATACGGACTGGAAGCGGGACAATTTCTGGCGGGCGATCCTGTCTGTCACCGGCGATGGTGCTGAGGTTGGTTTTGAGGGCGACCATCTTACCTTGCAACAACTGGAGCGCCTTGATGGTTTTCTGGCTCCGAAAAGGCGGGCGGATATTGCCCCGGCCACGATGCAACAGCGGATGGTAAAAAGCGACGCTGAACGGGCGTTGATCCGTGAAGGTGCACGGATTGCGGATCACGGCGGCTATGCCATTCGTGATGCGATCCGAGAAGGCGTGCGCGAGATTGATGTCGCCATGGCGGGTCGTGATGCGATGGAACTGGAAATCGCGCGGTCGTTCCCGGATAGCGAAATCCGTGATAGCTGGGTTTGGTTTCAATCGGGCCTGAATACCGATGGGGCGCATAACCCGGTGACGGCGCGGGCGTTGCAGACGGGCGATATCTTGAGCCTGAACACTTTCCCCATGATTTCGGCCTATTATACGGCGCTTGAACGGACGATGTTTCTGGGGGATGTTGACGCCGACAGCCTGCGGATTTGGGAGGCGAATGTTGCGGCCCATAAGTTGGGGCTTTCGCTGATCAAACCCGGCGTGTCATGTGCCGAGATTACCCATGAAATCAACGCGTTTTTCGAGGAGCGCGGCTTGTTGCAATTCCGCTCCTTCGGGTACGGGCATTCCTTTGGGGTTCTTTCGCACTACTATGGGCGTGAGGCGGGATTGGAGTTTCGCGAAGACATCGAAACAGTTCTGGAAGTTGGACAGGTGGTTTCAATGGAGCCGATGCTGACGATCCCCGAGGGTCAACCCGGTGCGGGGGGATACCGCGAGCATGATATTTTGATCGTGACCGAAGACGGCGCTGAGAATATCACTGGGTTCCCATACGGACCTGAACACAATGTAATCGGCTAAGGTTGAGGTAGGGGGAGTTCCTCCCCCTACGACCCCCTGAGAGTATTTTTAGAACAAAGATGCTGCGAGTTATTTCCGCGAGCCTGTGAACAGACGCTTTAACGCGCTGAGTAAACCGAGAGGGCGACTTGGATTGGTTCCGGGGTTTCTGCCGGCAAGGCGATTGAACTCGTGGATGTCGATCACTCGTTCCGCACAGCCGCAGCCTTCGCCGGTTGCGACTTTGGAATAGTAGAACTTTTCGAAAGATTGCTGTTTCATTCGGCGGCCTCCAGTTTGTCTTGCGTTTTGGTTTCAAAATCGCTGGCATCATGGCGTTCGCGCAGTTGGGTTTCCAACTCGCCGAACGCGCGATTGACCATGCGACCGCGTTTTACGCCGGGGCGTTCGTCGATTTTCTTGGCCCATTTCATGACATGTTTGTAGGATGTCACATCGAGAAATTCGGCTGCTGAATAAAGCCGACCCAGCACAAGTTGGCCGTACCAGGCCCAAATCGCCATGTCAGCAATCGTGTAATCATCGCCCGCGATCATCGGGCTGATGGCCAGTCGTTGGTCCAGCACATCAAGCTGGCGTTTGGTTTCCATGGCAAATCGGTCGATGCAATACTCGATCTTGAGCGGCGCATAGGCATAGAAATGGCCAAAACCGCCGCCAAGATAAGGGGCCGAACCCATTTGCCAGAACAACCAGCTTAGGCATTCGGTGCGTGCGGCGTGGTCTTTGGGCAGGAACTCCCCGAATTTTTCAGCCAGATAAAGCAGGATCGCGCCGCTTTCGAACACCCTTTGGGGCTTGTCGCCACTGTGATCAGCCAGCGCCGGGATTTTGGAGTTGGGGTTGATGTCGACAAAGCCGGAGGTGAATTGTTCGCCCTCAATGATGTTGACAAGCCAGGCGTCGTATTCTGCGCCTTCGTGGCCGAGGGCCAGCAGTTCTTCCAGCATCACGGTGACTTTCACGCCATTGGGTGTCGCTAATGAGTATAGTTGCAAGGGGTGCTTGCCGACCTTGAGGTCAACCTCGGAAGTTGCGCCTGCAATCGGTCGGTTGATCGAGGCAAAGCGACCGCCGCTTTCGGTATCCCATTTCCAGACTTTGGCGGGTTCGTAGTTTTCAGGGTGGTTCATCTTGCGCCTCTTCAAAAGAAAGCCCCGGCCGCAATGGGCCGGGGCAAGGGATTGTTAGCTGATCAGTCGGCCCAGGAAACGCCGGTCAGATCGTTGGCTTGGGTGGGGGAGTTTTCCCACATGCCTTGGATCTTGGAGTTGATCACAGAAGTCCGCGCCAGCTGGAATAGGTAGCCGTTGACGTAATCGTTGGAGATGATCGTCTGTGCCTCTTTCAGAATGGCCGAACGTTTGGCCGGATCTGTTGCCGCATTCAGGTCCTCCATCAAGGCCTGGAACGCCGGGTTGTCATACTGGAAGTAGTAGTCGGGGCGTGCGTAGATCCCGATGTCCATTGGTTCGGTATGGCTGACGATGGTCAGGCCGTAGTCCTTGCCACGGAAAACCTGCTCCAGCCATTGCGCCCATTCCAGATTGGAAATCTCGGTTTCGATTCCAACGGCGCGAAGCTGGGCGGCAATGATCTCGCCGCCGCGACGTGCGTAGGATGGCGGTGGCAGCTTCAAGGTCGTAGTAAACCCATCTGGGAACCCTGCCTCGGCCAGCAGCTTTTTGGAAAGCTCCGGGTCGTAGTTGGAGTTGCCTGTCAGATCGACATAATCCGGGTGATGCGGTGCAAAGTGGGTGCCAATCGGCGTGCCGTAGCCAAACATTGCGCCGTCGATGATTTCCTGACGGTTGATCGCATGGGCCAGCGCTTTGCGGACTTTTACGTCGTCAAAGGGTGGCATCTTGTTGTTGGTGGAAAGGATCGTCTCGCCTTCGGTATTGCCGCCAATGACCGCAAAGCGGGGATCGGCATCAAATTGCGGCAGCGTTTCAGGGGCTGGATAGCCCGGAAAGGCGTCGATATCGCCGGCCATCATCGCGGCAAAGGCCGCCGTGGGATCGGAGATGAACTTGAAGGTCGCCTTTTCAAGGGCCACCGGGGTGCCCCAGTAGTCGGCGTTTTTCACGATCTCGATCCGATCTCCCTGGACCCAGTTGGAAAACTTGAACGGGCCGGTGCCGACAGGGTTGGTGGCGTTGTTTGCAACGGATTCCGTGGCCACAATCACCGCGTCGCCCCAGGCCATATTAGTGATAAACCCACCGTTGGGCTGGCTGAGGGTGATTGCCACAGTTGTTGCATCCACAACATCAACCGATGCGATCCCGGCAAACAGTGCTTTTTGCGCGTTTGTGCTATCTTCGGCGCGCGCGCGATCAAGCGAGAATTTTACGTCGTCGGCATTCATATCCGTGCCATCGTGGAATTTTACGCCATCGCGAAGCTTGAACGTATAGATCAGCCCGTCCTCGGAAATATCCCAGCTTGCAGCCAGCGCCGGGGCAATAGAGCCGTCAGCCTGATAGCGGGTAAGCCCTTCAAAGACGTTCGCGTAGACCACTTCGTCAATTGCGGCGGCAGCGCCACCCGTTGGGTCAAGATTGGGGGGCTCTAGCTGCATTCCGATTGTGATTTCGGTTTGCGCTGCATGCGCGGACAACGCAGTTCCCAGTGCCAGAACGCTGGTTGCGATGCTCATTTTCAGCCAATGTTTCATGGTGATCCTCCTCGTTCGGCGGTGAGTCGCCAGATCAATCTGGATGCAGCTTAATGCCCAGTTTTGCAAAGTGCCAAGCTTTACCCGGTGTCAGTGGATGGTTTCCAGTTGTGGAAAATGACCCGCAATCCCGTCCATCACAAACTCAAAAGCAATAGCTGCGATAAGTAAGCCCATGATTTTATTGAATATCAATGCGATATTCGGCGTGATCAAGCGGTCAACGGCCACGGCCAAACGAAACTGAAGAAAAACCGTTAAAGAGACCGCAAGGATCACCAGACCTGTTAAAATCCGGTGGCTAAATCCGTCATGATCCGTTGCGAAAATTACCACGGCACTAAGCGCCCCGAGGCCAGCAAGGATCGGAATGGTAATTGGAACATTTCAAGTGCCAGCGCAGAGCCACCTTGTTTGCCTTCGTCTTTCGGTTGGTTTGTCGGATCGCTACGCATCATTTCAAGCGCAATCAGAAGCAACAAAAAACCACCGGCCAGGCGAAACGCGGCGAGGGAAATTCCGAAGGCGGCGAGAATTGCATCACCGATAAAGGTGAACAGTAACATGGCGATAAGAAAGCCGACCGCACCGATGAAAGCCGCGCTTTTCTTTTCGGCGACTGTTCGACCGGTCATCACGCCTAAGAATAGCGGGATTACAATTGGCGCCGGGACAAGGGCGATCAGGCCTACATAAATTTTTACATATTCCGGCCAATTGCCCAGCTCATTGAAATCAAGCATAGTCCCCCCTCGATTTTTCTTTGGTCGAGAATAGCTCAGTTTTCAGAACCCAGCAACTCGGCCAAGCTTAACGCCATGACCTTGGCGCTGTCGATCATGTCATCGACGCCGACCCATTCATCTGGTTGATGCGCCAGATCAAGGATGCCGGGGCCATAGGCGATGCAGTTTTTCAGCCGCCCGATCCGGTCGATGTGTTTCTGGTCATAGGTGCCGGGGCTGACGACGTATTCCGGCCCTTTGCCAAGTACCGTGCTCACCGCGCGGGCGACAGTCTGGACGACGGGCGCATCTTTTTCGGCCATGGTGGGCACAACTTCGTGGAGGTCGCGGATTTCGTAGTCAAAGTCGCTGCGGGTGGCCTTCAGGTGATCCAATAGGCCGATAACCTCGGTTTTCACATGCGCGGGGTCTTCTTCGATGAGATACCGCCGGTCGATGATCATTTTGCAACGGTCAGGGACGCAAGGCGAGGGCAGGCCGGTGTAATCAGGGTCTTGCACCGGTTCGCCGCCGTGGATCGAATTGATGTTGAGGGTGGATTGTTTGGCCCCCTCCGGCACCACCGGCATGTCAGTGCGTTTTGTGGCGAGGAGGGGGAATAATGTCATTTCCATTTCCTGCAAAACCGCGCCCATGTGGCGGACCGCGCAATCGCCGAGGAACGGCATGGAGCCGTGGGCGATGCGGCCCTTGGTTTCAATCTCCGCCCACCAGACGCCGCGATGCCCAAGGCATATCCGGTCCTTGTTGAGTGGTTCGGGAATGATCACGTGCTGCACGCGTTCGGGGTTGAAATAGCCCTGTTCCGCCAGATAGGCGACGCCGCCGAACCCACCGGATTCCTCGTCTGCCGTGGCCGAGATTTCGATGGCCCCGCGATAGTTGGGATGGGTTTCGATAAAGGCCTCGGCGGCGATGATCGAGGTTGCAAGCCCCCCTTTCATGTCGCAGGCCCCGCGGCCAAATACCTTGCCATCGGCAAGCGTTCCCGCAAAAGGATCATAGGTCCAGCCGTTGCCGACTTCCACGACATCGTGGTGGCTGTTGAAGTGGACGCATTCGCCGGGGCGTGAACCTTCTTTGCGGGCGACAAGATTCCAACGGGGATAGGTCTCGCTGTCGCCGGGGGTGCCGATGGCGCGGATCAATTCGCATCTAAAGCCTTTGGAGATCAGACGTGCTTGCAGGAACTCGCAGATTTCGAGATAACAACGCCCCGGTGGATTTAGCGTTGGAATGCGGATCAGGTCGCTTGTCAGTTGGATCAGGTCAGCGCGGCGATCCTCGATTGCTTTGAACAATTTCTCGTCTGGCGTCACAGGTCAGGGCTCCATTCTTATCAGGTAATCCAAGCGGATATGGCCTCAAAGGACAAGGGGATTTGATTGTTCGCAAAATGGAAACAGTTTTGTGAAAAGGGAAATATTGTTTCGACTTTTCGCGAATGGCATGGTGCCCGAAATTGAATTGGAGAAAACATGCCCCTGCCAATCCTAGGTCTGCACCACGTTACATCAAAATCGTCCAGCCCGATTGAGACCGATCGTTTTTGGCAGCGGACAATGGGTTTGCCGCGTATCAAAAAGACGGTGAATTTTGATAATCCGAAGGTCTATCACCTTTACTATGGTGCCGATTACGGCGTGCCGGGAACCGTGATGACCTACTTCCCTTTTCCTGATCTTGCGCGCGGCGCAAGGGGGGTTGGCGAAGTTGCCTCGGTCGATTTCAGCGTTGCGCCGGGTGTTCTTGACTATTGGGAGGCCCGTTTGGAAGCTGCCGGCGCTATGCCGACACGCGGCGAATGGTTTGGCTGCGAGACCCTGGAATTTCACGCCCCGGACGGCGATTTGTTTCGGCTGGTAGAAAAAGCATCCGACGTGCGGGCCAAACCTTCTGAACTATCTATTCGTGGTTTTAACGCGGCCTGTTTGTGCTTGCAGGAGATTGAAACCACGGCGGAAATTCTGACGGCTTTTGGCTATCAGGAAACTGGTGCTGATGGGAACACAACACGCTTTGAATTGCCGGTTCACAATGGGGCGGGGGCGATTGATCTGAAGGCCGCGCCGCAGATGCCTGTGGCGGTTGAAGGGGCGGGTTCAGTACATCACATCGCATTTGCCGTCAAAGATCGGGCAGCCCAGCTTGAAGTTCGCGAAGCGATGCTGATGGCGGGGCAAAAGGTTACCGGTGTGCGAGATCGCAACTACTTTCACGCCATTTACTTTCGAACTCCCGGCGGCGTGCTGTTCGAAGTGGCGACCCATGACCCGGGGTTCGACGTGGATGAGCCAGTCGAGGATCTTGGGACAGCGCTGAAGCTACCGGCGCAACATGAACATCTGCGCGAAGAGCTGGAGCAGAGCCTCGTGCCGCTTGATTAGGATTTCCGACGCTCAACGTGCAAGGCAAAGTCTAGGGGCTGTGGGACGCTATCCAGCTTGCGATCTGCGGCCAGAGGTCTTGTTCTGCGGCGCGTGATTTCCAGAGGCGGGAATGGTTGAAATCCTCGGAAAATCCTTCGCTCTGACCAGCCAGAACAAAGCGTTTTGGTCCACCATAGGCATTAAGTAGCGCCTCGCACCCTGCAGCCGGTGCGATAAAGGTATCCGCTTTGCCCGCAATCGCGAGGGCCGGAGTTGTGCAATTTGCAAGCTGGCCGAAAAGATCACTGCCGTCACGACAAAGGATGCGTCCGGTTTTGTTCCAAAGATGCCATTGGACCTTGAGATAGGCGCTTTCATTGGTGGGGCCGAGTTTCAACAGGCGGCGGGGCCAGTAACCGGGAATTCGCGCCGCATGAACCAGCGCGGCGGTTTTCCAGCGCGCCATGAGTGGCAGGCTGGCTAGATGAGTTGATTGGGTTGCCAACATCGTTACGGAAGCGGTGTTTTTAAGAGATTGCCGGTCACAGGCAAGCATCAGACTTGCCGCAAGACCACCCCCAGAATGGGCCACCAGATGGACCGGTTTGCTATGCTGATCTGAAACGTGGCGTGTGGCATGGGTTAACTCGTCGTCCGCAAGGTCCCAATAGGTGAAACGCCGGCTTTTCAGGGGGCCAACATCCCGTCCGCGCCATTCCAGCACATAGGTCGGATTGCCGAGATTGGCAAAAAACATCGCAATGGGAAGGCAAGTTGTCCGATTGGAAAAAGTACCATGGGTGATCAGTACCGGTTCCAGATCTGCCCTGCCAAGGCTCAGGCGGAAAAGACCGCCATGTGGCGTACCATAATCTTGTTGTTCAAGGCCGTTTTGCTCCATTTAACAAGTGGGGGCAGGCGGCGTTCAAAAATCAAGCGGGGCGTTACGTCAGTGAGATGCAGAAAACCTCTCCCCCGGGGCTTTAAAACCCGCTAGAGTGGACATAGATCAATGTTAATCTCATTTACTTTGCCCGGGGGAAAGAATGGCCGACTTTGGCACTCAGATTGAAAAGTCGAAAAAAGAGGTTGCCGCTGCGCAGTCGAAAATCGCGGAATTAACCAGTGCGATTGAAACCGCACGGGCACGAATGGATCAGGGCGAAGACATCGCGATTGATATCGAAAACGCGACCCTGGACGATGTGCATGCTCATTCGGAATTGATGAACGCAAATATCGCTGAATTGATCATGGGGCTTGACGATGTGACCGCCGGGTTTTCCCAGGATTTTAACGAAATGCGCGACAAGACGGGCTGGGAAAGCTTTGTCGGGATATTCTCGGGTGCAAAGTCGGAAAGTATGCGTCAGGAGCGGATGCGCACCGCGTCGATTGATGACAAATTGCAGGATCTGATCGCGAAATCGGACGTGATTGTCGCGCTTTTGGAAGGCCAATTGGCGACCTTGAACGAACATAAGGGTCGAGTTGAATTAAACCTGACCGAAACGCTGGATAGCCGTGAAGCAACTGTCGGGGCGCTTGAAACGCTTAAGGCGGAAATCCTCGCGATGGATCCCAAAATCATCGAGCTTGAGAACAAAATCTCTGTCGAACAGGATGCCGCGGCGCGAACCAAGCTGGAAAGCGAACTGGCGGCACTCAACACGGAATACAATGAAAAGGTGCAACAGGAACAGGTTATGACCTCGAAAAGTCAGACGCTTGAACGCTACATCGAAAAGGGCAAAACTTGGGTCGACTCGCTTCAAAATCAGGCGGCAACCCAGATGGTGCTGATCAACAAGCTGCAAACGGACACCAAGCAGAGGGTTGTGCTTTATGATGCGCTGACCAAGTCGTTGAAAACCGCGCAGCAACAGGATGTCGCACACCGGATCAACGAGATTGGCGTGAAAACCGATCAGGAGGCACAGACCGCCATGGCCGCCATTGGATCGGCCACCAATCAGCGGATGGCCGAGATGATGGAAAAGCACGAAGACCATATGGTGTTCGCGCGTAAGGTTCTGGAGGAAAAGGCGAAATCGGACGAGCGCTTTATGCGCCGCTTTGAAAAAATCGTCGAGAAACACGACAAGAACCTCTACGGCGCATGAACCGACTAGCGGCTATTCTGGTGCTTGTGGTGCTGATCGTTGTCAGTATCGGTTCCTTTGGTGAATTCTTTACCGGCCTTGGCTGGGATTGGGCAACGTTTGAAGGCCTGTTCCCCGGGGGTGCCTACGGCGCACTCGGCGCGTTAACCGTTGTCGGTTGCGCCGTCTGGATCATCGCCTGGAGGCAGCGCGATGGTTGAAAAGGAACAGATGACCGCCGATCACCGCACGCTGGAGGATGCCCACACAACGCGGCGCTATTTTGCCAAGTTTGACCGCATCCTTGGTCATTTGGATGCGGTTGCTGAATTAGCTGCGCAGAGTGACCGGCTGAGTGAGCCGGAACGCAATGTTTTGCGCGGCTACCTTCAGGCGTTGTCCGGCACGTTTGAGGCGCTTTCCAACAAATACCTGATGTCCGGTCGGGTGTCTTCGCTGCTGCCCAAAGCGCTTGATATTGACATCACGGACAGCGGGTTTCCGGTCTATGCGGAGCTGTTAAAGATGGCCAATGATGCGCAACAGGTGGATCACCACCTTGGCAATCTGGCGTCCGCGGCGGAGCTGAAAAAGGATATGGTGCGCCATATCCTCAACGAGTTGGAGGTGCCGGTTAAGCTGCAATTCGCGCTGTCACAGCGGCTTTATTACGAGCGTTTGGCCAAAGCCAACCTCTTTTGGGCGCAGAACGATCCGCAGATTATCTGGATCGGCACCAACGATGAGCGGCGGCAATATGTGTTGCATTGGGCGGTCTATGACAGTCAGGTCAACATCCCCACGATCTATGTGATGATGCTGGAGGACACGGGCCGGGTTGCCCTGCCGCGTGACGAACGCCGCTGGCCCGAGGCGCAATCCCATCTGATGGCGCAGTCCGTCTCTGCGCTCAAAATGCTGACGATTGCGCAGGGGTTTGATCGCGATTTTGACGATCTGCACCCCAAGCTCTTCCGTCGTATCCACATTGGCCCGATGTATTCCAGCCATTTCACCCACCAAACCGGACCGCTGGCAGGCATTCTGGAGGACGCCAATAGCGGTGCCGGCAATGATTGGGCGCTCGCCTGGACGGTCGAGACTTTGATGTCCGAACGGGTCGAACAGGAACGCAAAGGCTTTTTCGGCACGGTTGATCGCGAGATCTTCCGGCTTGATCATTTCGACGCCACAACCTCGGAAAGAGGGGCAAGCGACGTGCGACGCTCGATCATCCTGCCGCAACGCCCGTTTCAGGTCTTGGAGGAACGCCAGCCGCCGGGGTTCAAAGGCGTGCGCAAATATGTGGTGGGGGAGACCGGCCAGATTTTGAGTTATCGATGAAACCTAAGTGCCGCGTCCCGGACCTGCTCCGGGACCGCATCGTTGCACAGCAATTCAGACGAACAGGAACGACCCCATGACCACCGCCCAGAACCTCATGGAACTGACCGAAGATCAGATAACGGCGCATTACGACACGGCTGTTGCCTTGCTCGACGGTTTTGATCACACGCCGCGCATTGCAACCGCGACCGAGGCGCCAAAGGCGGAACGCTCGCCGGGTATCTCCACCCGCCGTCGGTTTCGCACAACGACGCCGGGGCTGGTGACGCGTTCGACCGCGCGGCCCGAGGGTGTGCATCTGATCGACACAATTCAAGCTGCCGATGGCGCGGATCCCCTCCCTTCGCCGGTACAAGCCACGATCCTGCAAAGCCTGCGCCGTGCGCTGGCGACGGCCCATGCGATTAACGAAATGTTCGAGGATCAGACCGGGCTTGGCGACCTCAAGCGCGACAACCTTGCGGGACGCCTTGCGGCAGATAAATCAAGTCAATTCAACGACCTGCTTGGGGCGGCTTCGCTGGTTTCCCTGCATGTCTTCGCCAATATGACCACGTTCCTTGTCGCCTCGCATTCCGCCGAAGGGGCCGAAGGGGTGGAGATTGCAGAGGTCGAAGAGGTCCTCACCGACAATCCGCAACTCGCCCTTCACGGCGCACTCTGGGAGTTGGATCAACGCATCGCCACCCACGCCGACAGCGAGGCAAGGCTGATCGCGACCCTCACGGCTTTTGCTGAAAAGCTGATGGAAAAGGTCGCCTTGCGCGCCACCACAACGCCGGGTCTGGAGCCTTTCACAAGTGTGGCTTACCGCGTCGAGGCCGATGATTTCGAGATCAACGGCTTTACCCCCGCCCACAAGGCGCGCGGCACCAAGCTGACGATGACGTTCAAGAAACCAAACGAGGTGATCGGCAACCACATCGCCAAATATCAGGCGGTCAAGCTCAGCAAAATGCTGATGGCCTACGACTTTGAACGCAAGCTGAACCCCTTCGCGGAAATGGGCGGTTTCATCTTTACCTTCATGGGCGACGGCAAGCCGGGGACCGGGAAAACCACGCTCATTCAGATGATGGCGGGGTTGCTGAACGACTATTGCAACGTCGCGGGCTACCCGTTTCGCTATCAGAACCTCTCGACTGAAAGCATCGACAGCTATCAGGGGAAATCGGCGCAAAACGCCAAGGCGTTTATCAACAACGTGATCGACCCGAACGTGATCGCCTTTGGCACAATCGACGATATCGACCAGCTTGCGGGTAAGCGAGGGGATCGACAATCGAGCGCAGGGCAACTTGAAATCACCGCCGTTCTGATGGAAAGCTTTGCCGGTGCCAACACGGTCGTGCGCGGCAATTGCACCTTCGGGATGTTCTCGAACTACCCTGAAAACGTCGACGATGCGCTGCGTCAGCGGGCGGGTGCGCGGTTCCTTGTGGATGGCCCGCAAACCCGCGAGGATTACATCGACATCCTTTACCTGCTGATGGGCAAAAACCACGACATCCCCGTAGGTGATCACGAGGTTTACGCAGCCCAAGAGATCAAAGCCGCCGTCGCCGCCTCGTTTGCGAGCCACGCAAAACCGCACGAGGAAGGCTTGGTGAATGTCTTTGAACGGGTGCAGGGCCAGATCGGTGATCTGGATACGATTGCCAAGCTAGGGACCTATCTGAAAGGCATTCAGGAGGCGGACGAACGGTTCACGGGCCGCGCAATCAAGAACATCACGGACGCCGTCAAAGTCCGCGCGATGGACATCGAGTTGCCGGACGAATGGATGGAAAATCCCGAGTTGTTCCTGTTCCAAAACTATGATCGCAAGATGGCGATGCTGCGCGACATGATGCAGCCGATCACCATCGAAATGGTCATACAAGAGATCAACCGCTACGCGGATTCTGAGTTCCGATATGCCGACAAAAGCGACGAGGTCGCGATTGAGAACGCCGTGCGCGAAATGGGCCGGATGGAAGAGGCGAAACGGCGGTATTTGGAGGGGCGGGGGTGAGTAAGGCCATTGTCCATTTGGATGAAATAAAATTTACATGGGAGGAAATGAAAAAGATTCCCGATGACCATGTCGCCGCGCTGGCGGTTTTGAGCTATGCGGTTAGCGAAACAAACGCCCTTTCAAAAATATATCTTTGCCAATCGCACGACTACATAGGCGAGAAAGCCGTCGATAGCGCCTCGAACATTCATCGTTTCTTGGTCATCCGAAATTGGAGTTCCAAGCTTTTTGAAATCGTCGAGTTCCTCAGATTCGGCGGCAAGAAACCAGAGACCACCGACAAGAAGCTGCGCAAGCTTTCCACGCAAGCACTACTTCGCTTCGAAGAGATTTCGAATAACGAAGGCTATGAAGTAGCAAAAGCCATTCGACACGAGGCGACAAACCATTATTCCTTTGAAGCTGCAAAAAAGAATCTAGAAAGCGTGCACAATAGCGCAGACTGCACAATGTACCTTAGTAAACAAAGCGGGAACTGTTTCTACCCTTTGGGTGAAGAGGTGATGTTTCATGCTAGATTAAACAGACGATGGCGAAACGTGAAAACCAAGAAAGAGAAAGATGATCTCTTCAATCAGTGGCTGGCTTGGAATTTAGCTGCGAATTCTTGGTTGGCCGAAACACACGCCAAATTTTCTGATGAGTTATTGTTTCGGGTAACCGGAAAGAATGAGGCAACCCCTAAGAAGTATTGGGTATCTAAAGCGTTTGTATCGCGAAATACTGAGCGTCTAACACCCATATTTTTTGAAAGACCTGAAAAATGAAATGCAGAAAGAAATCTGCTGAATTGCGTCAACCGGGATGCTTGCATTCCGGTCAGCGCCCGGACCTCCCCCATGGGGAGGGCGCTTCTCGCCCACCCCGAGATCCAGGCGATGACCTTGAGGGGTTTCGCAGCTTTGGAGGTAACTTGGTAAATACGGATTACGAAAAGTTGGAGGTCACTTCCTCCAAGACATGCGGTTTCCCGGCCCCCGCGCCGGGATCGCTGGGTTTAGGGTGGGTGGCTATTATCGAGAGGCCCCGGAGCGGGTCCGGGGCGGCGGTTGGAATTGAGGGGCGCCGGAGCGGGTCCGGGGTGCGTGCCGACATATGAAACGTCTCATCGAAAAAGGTTTGATGTTCGGGAACCTCTTTGAGGTGTCCTCGACCGCTCTGGTCGGGCGCTACAATCGTGCGCTCAAGCATCTGACAGGCAAGGAGACTAAGCTTGCCGATTTCCACATCGATATCTCCGGCTATTCGCCCGAGATCGGGATCGAGCTGGACGACCCGCTTTACCTCAACCCCAACGGGGTGAACCGGCAATTTATCGTCCTTTCAACTCAGCAGAAAAACGCACCACTTCTGAATGCGAAATTCTCGACAACGCGTGAAATCCTGAAGGACTTCATCACCGAAAACGAAAGCGAATTGTTTGCGTTGACGGCGCGGGATGCGGTGGCGGGTGAACTGGTGAACTCGGTCTATTCTGTCACTGAACCTTCGCGACTATTCCAGATCCGCCAGATCGAGATTGAGGCCGACACCACCGAAAGTCATGTGACCGAGGCCAAGGCTCTGCTGGATCGGATCGAGCGTTTCCAGACAGAGCCAGAGGCCTGGTGGGACGATGTTTTGATCGCCGAGATGATCGAACTGGCCAAAAAATCCGGCGACATCGTGCGCAATCCGGTGCACCTCAAAACTAGCTCGTACCGGCAGGATAATTTTTACACGGCGCATTTCGGCGGCATATACATCTTCCGCGATGTGAAGAAACCCGCCGCGATCACGGTTGGCCCGGCCAAAGACGTCGTGCCCCTGCCGATCGAAGAGGTCTACGACTTTTCCGATCGCAACGGCATCGCGCGGTTTTTAGAGAAAAACGACCTGGTTGAAAGCATAGTTTCGGCGCGAAACCTGAATGCAGCGGCGCTGTTGCAGCAACGGATGGACTTTATTCTGGTCGATGCAGCGGGCCAAAAGGGAGAGGATTTGACAGGCATGGACCGGCGTGAACTCCGCCGAGTCGCGCGACGGCACCTCGGTGATTTGCCGGAGGAATTTCATGCGCTCAACGATCTTCTGCGCTGGCTGGAGGACGGCAGTGACTGGCCCAAGATCACTTCGGAACATCCGGCGTATTTTTATACGTTGAGGGCCGCGCAGGGGCCGAACCGGGACCTTGTGAACATGCTGCTGGCGGAACTGTCGCCAATGGATATTCGCCAGTTGTTCATCTGCCATAAGGAAGCGTTTTATCGCGCCTATCTCGCATGGAGTGATGCTAAGAAAAGTTTTGTGGCGGACTTTCTGGGGCGTGAATATCAGATCGACAAAGCAGGTGCGCGCACGACCTTGTTTGGGCCAGAACCCGGCATGGAAGAGCCAGACGCCCCCTTGCCCGAGGCCCCTGCGCGTGACACGCTTGTGGAACGGGTTGGCCCCTGGGGTGCGGTAACGCGGAGGTAGAAATGGGATTGATACGTCTGATCATCGTCGGCTTTATGGTCCTCACGCTGATTTATTTCGCATCCTCGATCTATTCCGGCTCGGTTCGGCGCGAAAAGCTGGAAAAACGCTGGGACGCCGATCATCCCGGCGAGGGTGAAACCGAGGCGCGAGATACTTATATTAAAGAGGGTATGGCCGCCTATCGCGGTGGCCTGAGGCGGCGTTTGTTGCTGTTGATTTACGCGGTGCCGGCGATCCTTGTGATCACTGCGCTGATCCTGACGAACTAGGCCTGGGGGCAAAAATGCAACGTCTGAAAACGATACTGAAAACGGTTCTGATCGTGCTGGTGCTGGGGCTGTTTCACTACGTTTTGCCGCAGCATGATGTCGGCAAGATCACCTCGACCGAAGTGATCCGGATGGATTTTTCAAGCGTCAACCGGTTCTTTTACGCACAATCGGACAGCGGCAACCAGGAACTTGCAACGCGCGATGTGCGTCTGATCAACACACAGATCAAAAAGACCTGGTTCCTTGGCTTTTTCCAACGCGACAGTGAAAAAGTGATGGTCTATCGCAACGAAGATACTGGCTGGATCTGGCCACCCTACTTCAAGTTTGACAGTTCGGATTTGCAGGCTGAAGCCTCGGCCAATCTTTCGCCAGCGGGTGCTGAGAAATGGGTTGTGATTACCCATTACGGTTGGCGTAATCGGTTTTTCACGATTTATCCGAATGCCGTTGGCATCCGGCCCATCGACGGGCCTGATGTTCGGATCATTCCTTGGGTGAATATCATTTTCTTCACCTTCCTGATCTTCGCCTATTTCTTTCTCCGCGCGATGTGGCGGCAGTTTCGTGAACGCTCGATTGATCCGATGCTAGAGGATGCTGGCGAGGCTTGGGACAAGGTTGAAGATCACGCTGGGGCCGCGCAGGAACGCGCAACTGGAGTGATGGGTCGCTTACGGGCGTGGCTGGCGACATGGCGCAAAAAGCCCTGACGGGCTTTGATTGAGTATTTTTACAAAGAAGAAGAGCTGGGCTTACTCGCCGTAGGGGATCCAGATGTTTTTGACGTCGGTGGCGTTGCGCAGGAACTCGGGGGCTTCGGCTGTGCTCCAGTCGCGGGCCTGTGCGTTGTTGACCCAGGTGCGTTTGAGGTTATGGGCGGAGGCGTCTTCGATCATCTTGGAGATGTCGGCGGAGGCAAAGTGCCAGAGCGCATCGACATCGGCGTGATCGGCGAGTGTTTTGCCGAGGTCACTTGGATCGCCGGTGACGATATTCACCACGCCGCCGGGGAGGTCTGAGGTTTCGAGAACCTGATAGAAATCGGTCGCCGCAAGCGGAAAGGGTACTGAGGGCACGACAACCGTGGTGTTGCCCATGGCGATGGCCGGGGCGATGAGGGAGATGAGGCCGAGGAGTGGTGCCTCGTCAGCGCAAAGCTGCCCGATGACCCCGACGGGTTCGTTCATGGCCAAAGCCACGCCCCGGATCGGGACATTGTGGACCGCGCCGTCGTATTTGTCGGCCCAGGCGGCGTAGGAAAACAGGCGCGCGACGGAGGCGGCGACCTCGGCTTTGCCGTCCTTGCCGGTCATGGCTTTTATGCGGTCCGCGAATTCTGCGGCGCGGGCGTCGAGGTTTTCGCCGATGTAGTACAGGATTTGCGCTTTGAGATGGCCGGACGTTTTGGCCCATCCGGTTGCCTTGCGTGCGGCCTCCACTGCGTTGCGGATGTCTTTGCGATTGCCGATCCCGACATGCCCAAGCAAGGCGCCTTTTGGGCTGTAAACCGGTGTTGAATAGCCGCCATCGGGGCGGGCTTGCTTGCCGCCAACGTAGTTCTTGGCTGTGCGGTCGATGCCCGACGTTTCGCCGGGTTTGCCGGTGAATGGCTTTAAGGCTGTCAGCTTTTTCGTGCCCGCTTTGGGCTTGGTGTAGGCGTAAAGCCCTTCTTGCCCGCCTTCGCGCCCAAAACCGCTTTCGCGACGACCGCCAAACCCGGCGGCGGCGTCGAACTGGTTGGTGGAGTTGATCCAAGCCACGCCGCATTCAAGTTGCGGAGCGATATCGAGCGCGAGGTTGATGTTTTCTGTCCAGACGGAGGCCGCCAGCCCGTAGCGGGTGTTGTTTGCGAGTGCGACGGCCTCGTTTGGCGTGCGGAAGGTGGTGGAAACGAGGACGGGGCCGAATATTTCTTCCTGCATGAGGCGCGAGGCGGGTTCGACATCTATGATCAGGCTGGGGGGGTAGTAACAACCGCCTGTCGGCAAGGGCGCGGTGGATCGGTGGAGCGTGCCACCCTCGGCCAAGCCTTTGTCCACGGTTTCGGTGATAGTCCGGAGTTGGACGGGATCGACGATGGCGCCGACGTCGATCGCCTTGTCGAGTGGATCGCCGATACGTAATTTGTCCATTCGCGCAGTTAATTTTGCATAAAACGCATCTGCGACGGGTTCCTGCACCAATAGACGTGATCCCGCACAGCAGACTTGCCCTTGGTTGAACCAGATCGCATCGACGAGGCCCTCAACCGCGCTGTCGAGGTCGGCGTCGTCAAAGACGATGTAGGGGGACTTGCCGCCAAGCTCCAACGTCAACGATTTGCCCGACCCGGCTGTAGCGCGGCGGATGATGCGGCCAACCTCGGTAGAGCCGGTGAAGGCGATCTTGTTGATATCCGGGTGTTCGACAATCAGCGCACCGGTTTTGCCATCGCCGATCACGATATTGACGACACCTTTGGGCAGGCCAGCTTCCTGACAAATTTGCGCGAACAACAGTGCTGTCAGCGATGTATATTCTGCGGGCTTGAGCACAACCGTATTGCCCATGGCCAACGCCGGGGCGATTTTCCAGGCGAGCATCAGCAGCGGGAAATTCCAGGGGATGATTTGCCCGGCAACGCCGAGGGCCTGCTGGTCGGGCATCGTCTCGTGCATCAACTGCGCAGCCCCGGCGTGGTAGTAGAAATGACGGGCGACTAAGGGAATGTCGATATCGCGGCTTTCGCGGATCGGCTTGCCGTTGTCCAAGGTTTCCAGAACCGCAAAGAGGCGGGAGTGCTTCTGGATCAGACGCGCGATGGCATAAAGGACGCGGGCACGACCGTGGCCACCTAGCTTTTCCCATTTGCCTTGGGCGGCACGGGCGGCGGCGACGGCGGCGTTGACCTCGACCTCGGAGGCTTGGCTGACGCGGGCAAGAACCTCGCCATTGGCGGGGTTGTGGCTGTCAAAACCGATTTCACCCGGCGCGGTCATTTCGCCATTGATGAAATGGCCAAAGCTGCGGTTGTGCGCATCGAGCCATTCAAACGCGGGCTTTGCCCCTTCGGGCGCGGGGCCCCAATCGAGGCTGTCGAAAATCTCGGGAACGTTCATGACTTATCCCATCCCATGACGGTGGTTGGCCGAGTAGCGGCCTGTGACGTGGTGTTCGAGCT
>Ga0316204_10000668_pt1 | contig 118039 bp, 104 predicted proteins | sample 6monrhotite_MG_2_FD_205661 | JGI IMG/M metagenome (GOLD analysis project Ga0316204, IMG submission 205661) | Microbial mat bacterial communities from mineral coupon in-situ incubated in ocean water Damariscotta River, Maine, United States -... | ecosystem: Environmental > Aquatic > Marine >...
CAGGGCCCCCTTTGACTCGTGCCATGGTTCCGGTTCCTTAAATTTGTTCTGGGATAAAGCCTGAGATCAGGCGTTCGGCATGTAGGATCTGACGATGCGGGCGTCAGCGGCACACAGGATCATGGTGCCACGGGCTTTCCGCTTCATCTTTTGGGGACGCTTGCTCATGCCGTGCTGTTTATTGGCAACATTCCCACGAACCTTGCCGGAACCGGTAAGGCGAAAGCGCTTTTTGGCGCTGGACTTGGTCTTCAACTTGGGCATTTCACATTCCTTAAGTCTGTCGAAATTGTGTTTCAGAGCGGCTGGGCATGCCCTGCCGGACCACTCGCGAAGCGCGGGTTATATCGCTCTCCACCTGCAATTGCAAGCGCATTAGAGTCGTGCAGTTAGGGGCGTGACATTAAGGTCGTGCCCCTCAATCGCCGGGCGGTCCCCTCCGGGGTCCTTGGCTTAAGCCTCTGGAAGTCAGACCTTAAGGCCATACAAGAGACAGCCTATCCACACCGAACTCCTATCCGGCCTTACGACCTGGCTTCCAGAGACCCAGCAAGCGCGAAGAGCGCGCCCGCAGGGACACCTACCTTAAATGAAAAGCAACCAGACCCACCCCATCCAAACCGGGCCCCTGTCCGGCCTTACGACCTGACTTCCAGAGGCCCAGCCAAGCGCGAAGAGCGCGCCCGCAGGGGCAAAATAAAAAGCCCCTCAGGGCTTTTTATAAAGAATCCTAAATAGGCGCCTGGCGCCTATTTAGGTGCCACGATCATCACCATCAGGCGACCTTCAATACGGGGGTATTGCTCGACTTTAACAAGTTCGTCCAGTTCAGTGCGGATACGATTCAGCACGTCCATGCCCAGGCTCTGATGCGCCATTTCGCGACCACGGAACCGAATGGTGAACTTGACCTTGTCGCCATGTTCCAGGAAGCGGTTCGCGCTGCGCATCTTGACTTCATAGTCATGGATATCGATGCCGGGTCGCATCTTAATCTCTTTGACCTCGACGACACGTTGCTTCTTGCGCGCTTCGTTACGTTTTTTCTGCTCTTCGTATTTGAACTTTCCGTAATCCAGCACCTTGCACACGGGCGGATCGGCATTGGGCGACACCTCGACCAGGTCAAGCCCTGATGCGAGCGCTAGCTCAATACCTTCTGCAACGGAAACCACACCGACCATTTCGCCATCAGCGCCGACGAGACGGATACTGGGTGCGTCAATCATATCATTTACGCGCGGGCCCTTGCGGGTCGGCGCTTGGTTTACAGGACGTCTCGCTATTTTAATATTCTCCGGTTGTTAATGCATGGCGTGGAACATTTTTCGCCCACCCCTTTTTTGTCAAAACCCGGCCAAAGGGCCAGCAGCTTCACTTGCAAGTCTAGCGACTGCTTCATCAAGCGCAAGAATTTCTTGATCCTTGCCGCCCAGTCTGCGTATCGCAACGGTGCCTTCTTCGGCTTCGCGGGCACCAACGACAAAGATCAGCGGTACCTTCTTCACGGAATGCTCACGAATTTTATAATTAATTTTCTCGTTCCTGAGATCGATTTCAGACCGAATTCCAGCCTTATCAAGCGCCGCCTTGATGGTTTTTGTGTAATCATCAGCAGCGTCGGTAATGGTCGTAACAACAACCTGAACCGGGGCCAGCCACAACGGGAACTTGCCCGCCGTATTTTCGATCAAAATGCCGATAAAGCGTTCAAACGTCCCCAAAATGGCCCGGTGCAACATGACCGGGCGATGTTTTGCCCCGTCTTCGGCGACGTAGGACGCGTCCAGTCGCTCAGGCAAGACAAAGTCCACCTGCAAGGTGCCGCACTGCCAATCCCGCCCAATGGCGTCACGCAGGACAAATTCCAGTTTCGGGCCATAAAAAGCGCCTTCTCCTGGATTGAGCTCCCAATCCAGTCCGGCGGCTTCGGTCGCTTCCTTCAGGGCCGCTTCCGCTTTGTCCCAGGTTTCGTCGGAGCCTGCGCGAACATCGGGACGATCGGAAAATTTGACCTTGACCTCATCAAAGCCCAAATCCTTGTAGACACTGAGCAACAGCTCGCAAAAGGCCTCGGTTTCCGATGTGATGTCGTCTTCCCGGCAAAAAATGTGCGCATCATCCTGGGTGAAGGCGCGCACCCGCATCAGGCCGTGCAAGGCGCCCGAGGGTTCGTTGCGATGGCACGATCCAAATTCGGCCATGCGCAAGGGTAAATCGCGGTAGCTGGTATTACCCTGGCGGAAAATTTGCACGTGACACGGGCAGTTCATGGGCTTGATGGCCAAAACCCGGTCTTCGGATTCCGACGTGAACATATTTTCGCGAAACTTTTCCCAATGACCCGACGCTTCCCACAAGGAACGGTCGACCAGTTCGGGCGTGTTGACTTCCACGTAATTGGCTTTTTGCAGGCGGGCCCGCATGTATTCCTGCAGCTTGAGATAAATGGTCCAGCCCTTGGCGTGCCAGAATACACCGCCCTGGGCCTCTTCTTGCAAATGGAACAGGTCCATCTCGCGGCCAAGGCGCCGATGGTCCCGTTTGTCGGCCTCTTCAAGCATGTGCAAGTAGGCCTTGAGCTGCTTGTCGTCGGGCCATGCCGTGCCATAAATTCGTTGCAGCATTTCGTTACGCGAATCGCCGCGCCAGTAGGCCCCGGCCAACTTCATCAACTTGAAGGACTTCCCCAACTTGCCGGTGCTGGGCAAATGCGGCCCCCGGCACAGGTCGACAAAATCACCTTGACGATAAAGCGTGATTTCTTCGTTTGCAGGCAGGTCTTCAATAATTTCGGCCTTATAGGCTTCGCCGATGCTCTTGAAAAACGTGATTGCTTCGTCGCGGTTCCAGACTTCCCGGGTGATTTCTTCATCCCGCTTGACGATTTCGTGCATGCGGGCTTCGATACGTTCCAGGTCTTCCGGCGTAAACGGTTTTTTGACCGCAAAATCATAGTAAAAGCCGTTTTCAATGGCCGGGCCGATGGTCACCTGAATTTCCGGGTAAAGCTCTTTTGCGGCTTCGGCCAGGATATGCGCAGCGTCGTGGCGCAGCAATTCAAGGCCGTCTTCATCTTTACCGGTGATGATGGCGAGCGCGCTATCGGCGTCTATGGCGCGGGACAGGTCCCATACATCGCCATCAACGCGCACAGCCAGTGCCGCCTTGGCCAGTCCGGGGCCAATATCGGCGGCGACCTGACCGCCGGTAACGGGGCCATCAAATTGGCGTTCACTGCCGTCGGGAAGGGTAATCGTGACCATTGAAGCGCTCTTGTCTAGTTATATGCAGCAGCGGGGGAATGTAGAACGATCAAATCCTCTGTCAAGCAGGCATTCCCGTGCCGACCAAGGTTTTCGTAGCAGATACGACATCTGCAACCTTGATATCGTCGAGCCTGTCCCGGCGCAGAATTTTCACCCTGGCCCCGCGCTGACCACACAATGCAGGATCGGAGCTCGCGGAAAACAGCACCAGCGACGGGCATCCTGCCGTGGCGATCAGATGCATGGGACCGGTGTCATTGCCGATGGCGACATGGGCGACACGGGCCAGGCGAACCAGATCGAGAAGACTGGTGGCCCCTGACAAATTTGCCGCACCGGGACACGCTTTGCCGATTTTCGCCAGGGTTTTCTGTTCGCCTTCGCCTCCCAGCAATACCGGTTGCACCCCGTCTGCCAGCAGTTGAATAGCCAAAGCGGTAAAGTGATCCTCAGGCCAGCGTTTTTCCGGCCGGTGGGCGGCGCCCCCCGGAACCAGCAAGGCAAACGGCGGCGCGAGCCCCAAGGACGCCAAAAATGCGGCATCCGCTGGCTCGAAACCCTTGCCGTTCAAGACTTTTTCCGGCGTCACAACAGAATCAATACCGGCCAGTAAAAGCTGCTCTGCCTGCCGTTCGATGGTGTGCATGGTATCACGCGCAGGATTTGCGTGGGGGTGGGAACAACCGCGCGCAATGCCCGACCATTGTGGCCGGGGTCCCGGCGCCAACAAACGGAAATAGAACGAACTGCGGTCCGAGGTTTGTAAATCATAGACCCGGTCAAAATGCCCGCCGCGCAATCGTCGGCGCAAATCAAACCATCCCGACAGATTGAGTTTCCCCGGCCTGGAATCGAGCCATATTTCATCAAACAAGGCGGTCGAGCGGGCCAGTTCTTCATAGGGCCCGGTCGTCAGAAGCACCAGATGGGCCTGTGCATGATGGGCACGAATCGCAGCGAAAGGCCCCAACGCCTGCACAAAGTCGCCAAGCGCGCCCAGTTTAAGGACCAGAATCCTGTCTTGAGGCGCCGTCATCAGTCGCCAGGGCTCAGTTGCAGGACTTCATTATATACATCAAGCGTTCTGGCACACATGGATGCCTTGGAGAAATGCGCCTGAACATTCTTTATGGAGTTATCTGCAATGCGTTTCCGTTCCGCCGCGTCGAGCTTGAGGGCCCGGTCGATGGCGTCTTTAAGGCCGTCCACATCACCGGGCGGCACCAGCCAGCCCGTTTTCCCTTCGATCACCGTTTCCCGGGCACCGCCATGGTCGGGTGCGATGACCGGGCGACCCAGCGCCTGGGCTTCGGCGACGATGCGGCCAAAAGCTTCCGGATCGGTCGAGGCAGAAACCACCACATCAGACAACATATAGGCCGCCGGCATATCCTTGCAGTTATCGACAATCCGGACGATCTCGCCCAGATCGTGTTTTTCGATCAGGGCTTCGATCTCGCTTTTATATCCCGTACGGCCCTGATGCGAGCCAACCAACAGGCACCGAATATCACGGCGGTCCAGTCGTGCGATGGCTTCAATGAAGATCGTTTGCCCCTTCCAGCGGGTCAACCTGCCCGGCAACATGACCACGGGCAAACCATCGCTCAGACGCCAGGCGCTGGCCAGTGCAACGACTCGTTCAGCGCTGACACGGGCGGCATCGAAACGGTCCAGGTCGACGCCGCGATGAATGACCCGGATACGGGACGCCTCGACCCCATACAGACGGCGGATATGGCCGGCGATGAAATTGGAAATGGCGATCACCCGTTCGCCCCGGCACATCACCGAATTGTAATGACGCTTGAGCATATTGCCCGACGAATAGGTGCCATGAAAGGTTGTGACAAAGTGCACGCCGGCGTTCTTTGCCGCCTTCCAGGCGCTCCATGCCGGGGCTCGCGAACGGGCATGAACGATATCGACACTGAATTTCTTGATCAGCTTTTCCAACTCGCCGACATTGCTGTGCATGGTCAGCGGGTTCTTGCTATCCACTGGAAGCAGCACATGTTCGGCCCCGACGCGGGTCAAATCATGGACCATAGGCCCGCCCGCCGAAACCACGATGGCCCGCCCGCCCGCAGCAACTATGGCACCTGCTATTTCCACAGTACCCCGTTCGACCCCGCCCTGGACCAGGGCGGGCAAGACCTGCATGACAGTCGCCATGCGTCCGGTATCTTCGGTTTGCTCTTTACTCTGTTCCATTCCGTCGTTGTCTCTATTAGGCTTTGGCGCTGGCGGAACTTCCGCGATGATGAATTATTAGGTGGCTAGATAACCGATGACCGACACTCCGTCCATATTAACACGCGATGATGGCCCGGCAATTGCCTACCACCATTACCAGCGAAAGAACAGCGCGCCGGGTGTCGTGTTCATGTCGGGCTTTATGTCGGACATGACCGGTGCCAAGGCGCTGGCGGTCGATGCCTGGTGCCGCGAACATGATCGAAGTTTTTTGCGCTTTGACTACCGTGGGCACGGCCAATCATCGGGCAAGTTTGTCGATGGTACCATCGGCAAGTGGGCTGAAGACGCCGTTTTTGCCATCGACCGCTTGACCACCGGACCACAGGTTCTGGTCGGCTCATCCATGGGGGGCTGGATCATGTTGCTTGCCGCCCTCAAGCTGAAACATCGCGTTGTCGGCCTGCTAGGCCTCGCCGCGGCACCGGATTTTACCGAAGACCTGATTCATGCCGAAATGGAAGGCGAGCACCGGGCCCAACTGGAACGTGACGGTTTTATCACCGTCCCCACCGATTACGGTGAAGACCCCTACATTATTACCAAAGACCTGATCGAAGACGGTCGCAACAACATGCTGCTGAAGGGTTCCATAGAACTTGCCATGCCCGTGCGGCTGATTCAGGGGCAAAAAGATGCCGATGTGCCATGGAAGACGGCGCTTCGAATCCAGAAACAACTTGCCAGTGACGATGTGGAAGTCACGCTGGTAAAAGACGGCGATCACCGACTGTCGGAACCCGAAGACCTAGACCGCCTGAGGGCCACGCTGGAACGCCTGATTGATCGGGTTTCAGTCTGAACCCATGCAGGCCTGCAATCCCTTGCGAAAGTCGGGATACAGCAATTCAACACCGAGTTCGGTTTTGATCTTTGAATTATCAACCCGCTTGTTGTCGGCCCAGAAAGTTCGTTTCATGGCCGACATGTCCTGTTCGGCGATGGCAAAGTCCTGCACCGGAGGTGGTGACACCCCTAACAAGGTGCACGCATACGCGATGACATCTGCGGGCGGTGCCGGTTCGTCATCGCACACATTATAGATCGACCCGGGATTGGCGCGCGCCATGGACGCGCTAACGACCAAGGCAATGTCATCCACATGAATGCGCGAGAACATATGCCCCGGTTTGATAATACGCTGCGCCTGCCCGGCCCGTACGTCACCCAGCACGTTGCGGCCGGGGCCATAAATTCCCGCCAGCCGGAATGCGTGAACGGGCAGGCCCGTTTCTGCCAGCTTTAGCCATCTGGATTCGGCCTGAACCCTGCGACGGGCACGGTCAGATGTCGGCTGCAATGCGTCTCCTTCATAAACGGTGCCGCCATCGCGGCTGCCATACACCCCGGTGGTCGATAGATATCCGACCCAGCTTAAGGATGCCGCCAGCGCCCAGATTTCTTTTTCAAAGCAATCCAGTACCGCATCGCCTTGGCCATCGGGAGATATAGATGATAGCAGATGCGTTGCGCCCGCAAGACTTCGGGTAATGTCCGGAGATGCATGTTCCCTGTCAAAACGGAACGCCTCGATCCCCAATTTTTGAAGTTCTGCCAGGGTTTCTTCTTCGCGGCAGGTGCCACTGACAGACCAGCCTTTGGCCATGAGACCAAGAGCAAGGGCCTTGGCAGAATAACCAAGACCAAAACAGAACAGACGGGGAGTACTTGATTTCATCGTCGATAAAGAGCATTTGTCGGGGATGCTTGTAAAGCGAGACGATATACCAAAAGGGGCAATTTTTTGAAACCGATCATCCTTCGCACCGACGCTGAACTTGATATTGCCGAACAATATATGGAGGCGTTGCTTAAAGGGGCTGACGTCATCACCACCGACTGCACGGACGAGGCCGGGTTAATCGAGGCCGCCCGCGATGCCACACTGATCCTGACCTGTTATACGGCCATTACCGGCCCGGTGATCGAGGCCGCGACGAACCTTAAAGGGATTGTCAAATATGGCGTCGGCACGGATGCCATCGATCTTGAATGCGCCACCCGAAACGGTGTCATGGTCGCCAACTGCCCGGCCTACGGTTCTGACACGGTCGCCGACCACGCCTTTGCCTTGCTCATGGCGCTGACCCGGCGGATTGTCGAAATTGACAGCCTGATGAAGCGGGATGGCTGGGCCTGGCCGACCCCCGGTCTATTGGGGCTGGACCTTGCAGGCAAGACCATGGGACTGATTGGCCTGGGCCGGATCGGCACCGCCATGGCCCGCCGTTGCCAGGGCTTTGGCATGAACCTGCTGAGTTGCGATCCCTACGTTAATGCGCCCGATGACCTGAATGTTCGCATGACATCCCTGGATGAACTGCTGGAACAATCGGACTTCGTTTCTATCCATTCCGTGCTGACGCCCGAAACCCTGGGCATGATCGGCACCAGAGAGCTTGCCCGTATGAAACCCGACGCCATATTGATCAATGTGTCGCGCGGTGCCATCGTCGATGAAGCGGCATTGGTCACGGCACTGGACAAAGGCGCCATTGGTGGCGCGGGGCTTGATGTCTTTGTCGATGAGCCGCTGTCGCCGGAGTACGGGCTGGCGCGTCGGGATAATGTCATCCTGAGCCCGCATCTGGCGTGGTACACAAAAGAAGCCTTCGAGCGGGTTGAGCGCCAGACGCTGGAAAGCATTCTCGATATTCTGGACGGCAACGTCCCCCGCAACCTGAAAAACACCGCCGTTATCGAGCAATTGGAAAACCGGCCGACCAAGACGGAAAACCAAGGGCCTTCATCAACGTTCGAGCCCGTCAGGGCCGACCAGGTCCCCAGCGGCCAGGGTGTTGTTCGGCCCGGCGGCGATACGACGATTTATATCAAGGCCGAACGCCAGGGCACGGAATACATTCATCACTACCTGGTGCAGATTGATCCAGTTCCGGGGGATGCCATGGCCCTGATTTATATGGATCCCGATGACCTGCTGATCGACTGCAACGTCCGCCCGTCTTTCAAACTTGCCCCGGCAGAAACGAAGACCGCCCCCAACGTTGGCCACATATTTGCCAATCCCAAAGGCGTTTTCTTAAAGGCCATCGAAGACCCCAAGTCGCAAAAGATGTTCGCCTTTATCGACATCGAAACGGGCGATGTACGCAGGCGTCAGGAACGCAAGGTTACCGGTGTCCATGTGGAATGGCGGGTGGAAAGCCTGACTGATGCACAAGGGGCCAAACTCATGCCCGAAGATGTGCGCTCCGCCCTTAAAAACCAGGGCCGGATTTAGAAATCCAGATTGCTGTAGTGGGCCGAAGGTGCCGCACCGGGAATATGATCCGCTAACAAGGGCCTGAAACTGGGCCGTGACTTGATGCGGGCGTACCAGTCCCGGGCGCCGGGATGTTCATCCCACGGCACATCGCCCAGGTAATCGACACACGACAAATGCGCCGCCGCCGCAATATCGGCCAGGGTCATTTCATTGCCGGCAAGCCATTTACGCCGTTCGATCAGGTAAGAAATATAATCCAGATGGGTGTGGATGTTGGCATATCCGGCCCGAATCACGTTGGAATCCGGATTGCCCAGGCCTAAAAACCGTTTCATGATTTTTTCGCCGACCAGGTTTTCAGTGACTTCGCTATTGAACTTGCGATCGAACCAGGCAACCAGGCGGCGTACTTCGGCACGTTCCATGGGGTGACGCCCGATCAATGGCGGGTCGGGGTGAATTTCATCGAGGAATTCACAGATCACATCGCTGCCCGAAAGCGCCGTGCCTTCCGGTCCCACAAGGACCGGGACTTCGGCCGCCGGGTTCAAGGCCAGAAATTCCATGCGGCGTTCCCAGACATTCTCGACCTTCAGCGCAAAATCGATGCGCTTTTCGCCAAGAACTATTCGGGCTTTGCGGCAGTAGGGCGACAGCCAAAGGTGATAAAGCGTTTGCATGAAGATCGATTATACCGAAATTCAATGGACTGCAAATGTTACTGCTCAACTGATGCTCACGGGGTTGTTATTTCTGCATTTCCTTTACCGTGCTATGGTCAGTTTGAATGTTTTCTAATTCGGGCCCGGCCCTTAAAGTTAATTCAGCAAGAAGGCGCTTCGTATGCAAATCCGCTACCGCAAGGAATCAGACCCCAAATCCCACGAAATCACCCCAAAGTCGGTGTTTTTGGACCGTCGGCGTTTCCTTGCCACCGCCGTCGCCAGCGGCCTGATCCCGGCGCTGGGCCCCTTCGCCCTGGCCAACGAGGCGCAAGCGGCCCTCACCGGGCGAACGTTGCCAAACGTGGCCAAGACCCCATTTGGGGCCGACCTGACACCAACCAGTGCCGATTATGTTACGTCCTACAATAACTTCTATGAATTCGGCACCGGCAAGGAAGACCCTGCCGTGCTGGCCAAGGGCTTCGAGCCCAAACCCTGGAGCGTGGTCATCGATGGTGAAGTGGGCAAGCCCGGCACCTATGATTTCGAAGACCTGGTATCGCCCCACCAGTTACAGGAACGCATCTATCGGTTCCGCTGTGTCGAGGCCTGGTCCATGGTAGTGCCGTGGGTCGGCATCCCACTGGCCGATATGATCAAACGCATGGAGCCCACATCGAAAGCCAAATATGTGGCCTTTGAAACCCTGAATGATCCCGATCGCATGCCCGGTCAGAACCGGCGTGTGCTGGATTGGCCCTACGTCGAAGGACTGCGCATGGATGAAGCCATGAACCCGCTGACCCTGATGGCCGTTGGACTGTACGGGGAAGAATTGCCCAATCAGAACGGCGCGCCCCTGCGCCTGGTGGTGCCCTGGAAGTATGGCTTTAAATCCATTAAATCGATCGTACGGATCAGCCTGGTGGAAGAAATGCCCCCGACAAGCTGGAGCAGTTCCGGCCCCAGCGAGTACGGATTTTACGCCAACGTCAACCCTGAGGTAACACACCCCCGCTGGAGCCAGGCCAAGGAACGTGTACTGGGTTCAGGATATTTTGACGCCAAGATCGATACCCTTAAATTCAATGGCTACGAGCAAGAAGTCGCTGAACTGTACGCCGGAATGGACCTGGCCAAGTTTTACTAGTATTGCAGGGGCATGACGCGCGAGACCAAGTTCCGCTGGATCCTTAAACCTGCCGTTTTTCTTGCCTGCCTGGGGCCGCTGGCATGGGTGGTTTGGCGCGCGGTATCAGGGGACCTTGGGGCCAACCCGGTGGAAGCGGTCAACCGGTTCCTGGGGGATTGGGCATTACGGTTCCTGTTGCTGACGCTGGCGGTTTCGCCGTTGGTACATGTGATGAAAACCCCCACCCTGATGCGGTTCAGGCGCATGCTGGGCCTGTTTGCGTTTTTCTATGCGTTCTTGCACATCGCCAACTACGTCATTGCCGACCAGGCTTTCAGCTGGGCCGATATCTGGGGCGATATCGTAAAGCGGAAATTTATTACCGTCGGCATGGCGACGTTCCTGATCCTGACACCCCTGGCCCTGACATCTACCAAGGGCATGATCAAACGACTGGGCGGCAAGCGGTGGCGCAAACTGCACCAAATCGTTTATCTGGCCGGGATCGGGGCGGTCCTTCATTATGCCATGATGGTCAAGGCCGACCTGTTACAGCCCCTTGTTTACGCCGCCATTTTGTTTGTTTTATTGGGCGATCGGTTCAGGCGGAAGGTGCGCTCTTCCAGTGCAGGCTGATCATCATCGAGACTTCGCCGTTATCCACTTTCAGGACCTTTTGCGCCATGCGCGGCATGGGGATACCGTTGGCCGAACAGTATTTGATCAACGCAGCGCCGACCTTGTCGCGGCTCAGGGGAATCCGTTTGGGGTCGCTCAAGTCACCCGATGAAAAACATAACGTCAGGAAACTGTGGTCGCTGTCCTCGACAATCAGGTCATCGATGGGTGCCTCGGGGATGCGAACGCTGTTCCTGAGGCAATAATCATAGGCCGCAGATTTCAGCTCGTCGGTCGTAAACACCAGTTTTCTGAGTTCTTTTGGCACTGTGTCTCCCGTCGCACGGTTCAAATACGGCTTAGTGGGCTTCCTGCCAGTTGTCACCCTGTCCGATATCCACAATCAAAGGTACATCGAGTTGGGCCGCATTTTCCATGATTTGTTTTATCACGCCCGTGGCCGTCTCAACTTCGGCGTTGGGGACTTCAAATACCAGTTCATCATGAACCTGCAACAACATCAGGGTCTTCAGGCCCGCATCTTCAAGGGCGCGGGGCATGGCGACCATGGCGCGCTTGATGATATCGGCAGCACCCCCTTGAATTGGCGCATTGATGGCGGCGCGTTCGGCGAAGTTGCGCATGGCCGGGTTTTTCTCATTGATGCCCCGGACATGGCATTTACGCCCGAACAAAGTGGTGACATACCCGTTTTCGGCGGCTTCGGCCTTGGTCCTGTCCATGTAGGCGCGGATGCCGGGATAGCGTTCGAAATAGGCATCGATATAGCGGGTCGCATCGCCCCTTGAAATATCGAGCTGACGGGCCAAACCAAAAGCCGATATGCCGTAGATGATACCAAAATTAATGGCCTTGGCCTGACGCCGGACCATGGGGTCCATGCCTTCGATGGGCACTCCGAAGACCTGGGAAGCGGTCATGGCGTGAATATCGGCACCCGCCTTGAAGGCTTCGATCAGCGAGTCGATGCCCGCCACATGGGCCAATAGCCTGAGTTCAATTTGCGAGTAATCGGCACTGAGCAGGATCGATCCGGGTTCGGCGATAAAGGCCCGCCTGATCTTGCGGCCTTCTTCGGTGCGAATCGGGATGTTCTGCAAGTTGGGATCGCTGGACGCCAGGCGACCGGTCGATGTGCCCGCCATGGAATATGACGTGTGGACGCGGCCCGTACGCGGGTTGATCTGGGCGGTCAGGGCATCGGTATAGGTGCTTTTCAATTTCGCCAACTGGCGCCAGTCCAGCACCTTTTGCGGCAATTCGTGGCCATCGGCGGCCAGGCCGTCCAGAATATCAGCACCCGTGGCATAGGCACCGGTCTTGCCTTTTTTACCGCCGGGCAAGGCCATCTCGTCGAACAGGATTTCACCCAGTTGTTTGGGCGAGCCCACATTGAAGTCGCGCCCGGCAAGGGCGTGAATTTCTCGTTCAAGAACAATCAACCGGGCGGCGAAATCTTCGCTTAAACGGATCAGTTCGGCGGCATCGACCTTGATACCGTTACGTTCCATGCCGACCAGAACCGGAATTAAGGACCGTTCCAGGGTTTCATAAACCGTAACCATGTGTTCATGGACCAACCGGGGTTTCAGGCGTGCGTGCAACCGCCCGGTTATATCGGCGTCTTCGGCGGCATAGGTCAGCGCCTTGTCCAGCGGCACCTGATCAAACGTAACTTGTGATTTTCCGGTGCCAACGACGTCCTTGAACTTGATCGTCTGATGATCAAAATGCAGCATGGCCAAATCATCCATGCCATGCCCGTGCAAGCCGCATTCCAACACATAAGACAACACCATGGTATCGTCGATGGGCGCCATGGCAATGCCATAACCGGCCAACACCTGCATGTCGTACTTGATGTTCTGGCCGACTTTTAGCACGGTCGGGTCTTCAAACAGGACCTTCAACATCTTCACGGCGACGTCAAAATCAACCTGTTTGAGATCTTCGTCCGAACCATTGTCGCCATCACCCAGCAGGTCCAGCGCGCCTTGGGCCGCAGGCGAGCGGTGAGCCAGCGGTATATAACAGGCCCGGCCCGCTTCCATGGACAGCGAAACCCCGACCAGGCCCGCCTGAAGCGCATCCAGCGACGTGGTTTCGGTATCCATGGTGACCACGCCTTTGGTCGTGGCGGCCGTTATCCAGCGTTCAAGGGCGGCGACATCCTGAATCAGTTCATAGGACGTTTCCACCGCCTGCGGCGCGTCAATGGTGGCGGTCTTTTCCAAAGGCTCGAAGCCATAGCGACTGTTGACCCGCTCTGCCAGTTTCTTGAAATCCTGTTCGGCCAGGAACGCCAGCAACGCCTCCCGGTCAGGCTCCCTGATGGCAAAATCGCTCAAGGGAACTTCAATGGGCACGTCGGTCTTCAGGGTGACCAGTTTTTTGGAAATGCGGGCGCCCTCGGCATGATCGATCAGGCTTTGCCGTCTTTTGGGTTGTTTGACCTGATCGGCGTTGGCCAGCACCCCTTCCATGTCGCCAAATTCATTGATCAACAAGGCGGCCGTTTTGACGCCAATGCCGGGAACGCCAGGAACGTTGTCGGATGAATCACCGGCCAGGGCCTGCACTTCGATCACCCGGTCGGGACCGACGCCGAATTTTTCCATCACCTGTTCGGCGCGGATTTCCGTGTTTTTCATGGCGTCGAACATGATCACCTTGTCGTCGACCAATTGCATCAGGTCCTTGTCCGAAGAAACAACCGTGACATCGGCACCCATTTCCTTGGCCAGGGTGGCATAGGTGGCGATCAGGTCATCGGCTTCAAAGCCCGGCATATCGACGCACGCGACATTCAGCGCCCGGGTCGCCTCGCGAACCAGTTCGAACTGCGGGATCAGGTCATCGGGCGGCGGTGGGCGATGGGCCTTGTAGTCAGGATAGATATCGTTGCGAAAGGTCTTGCGCGCGCTATCAAATATAACCGCGATATGATCGGCATCGGTATCTTCGATCAACTTCATCAGCATAGTGGTGAAGCCGTGCACAGCGTTGACCACCGTGCCGTCGGCGCGCATCATCCGCTGCTTGATGCCAAAATAGGCGCGAAACAGGAAACCCGATCCGTCGATCAGGAATACATGCCGGAGGGGTGGATTGGTTTTGCTTTCAGACACGGTCGTTAACGATCAGTGACCGGACGACTGCCGGGCACCTTCGGACAGCGCAAACCGCGCCGAACAATAGGGGCAGACGATTTCGCCGTCGCCATTTTCATCAGCAGAGCCGAACTTCAGGTAAACCTTGGGATGGCCAAGCGGGCCGCCGCCGCCATCGCACGATACCGTGGTCTGGTCGACATAAAGAAGTTCTTCGGAGTCCATGAGAACGGTTCCATTGCACAGGTTTCGACAAGGGCTTACATATGAGCCCGTAAAGGCTTGGCCAATGATAACCATAGCCGCACGACATTCAAAGCCCGCATGTGATAGCATCGGGTGTTTTCCACAGTTAATCGCGAAAGTTAGTTGCCACCATGAATGATGATCGGCCTGTAAATGCCGTCGAAACGACGGGCCTTTGCAAGACATACGCCGGAACCTCCCGGCAGGGGCCAAAACTGGCGCTTGACAACATATCGCTGGAAATCCCTCGGGGATCGTTTTTCGGATTGCTGGGCCCCAATGGTGCTGGCAAGTCGACCCTGATCAACATCCTGGCCGGGTTGGTGACCCGCACATCGGGCAGCGCCCGTATCTGGGGCTATGATATCGAAGCCGAAATGCGGGCGGCCCGGCGGTCCATCGGCGTGGTGCCGCAGGAATTGAACATCGACCCGTTCTTCACGCCCCGCGAATCACTCGACCTGCAAGCCGGGCTGTACGGCGTGCCCAAGGCCGCCCGGCGCACCATGGAAATTCTTGAAGCCGTCGGCCTGACCGACAAGGCCGACGCTTACGCCCGCACGCTTTCAGGCGGCATGCGGCGGCGTCTGCTGGTCGCCAAGGCGATGGTGCATTCCCCGCCGGTATTGGTTCTGGATGAACCCAGCGCCGGGGTTGATGTCGATTTGCGGCGCCAGTTGTGGTCTTACGTGCGAGAGCTCAATGCCAAAGGCACAACCGTGCTGCTGACCACCCACTACCTGGAAGAGGCGCAGGAACTATGTGACCAGATCGCCATTATCAATCACGGAAAACTGATTGCGTGCGAGGCAAAAACAAGCCTGATGCAGCGCCTTGACGCCAAGGAAATCACCCTGACGCTGGACCGTGACCTGGCTGCCATCCCCGAACAACTGAACCAATTTCGGGTCGAACTGACAGCCCCCCGGCGATTGCGCTTTTCCTACCCGCCAAGCAAAAACAACAGCGGCGAAATTCTGGCCGCCGTTCATAACGCCGGCCTGACCATTACGGAACTGGACACTCGGGAGGCCGAACTGGAAGATATCTTCATCAGCCTGACATCAGCATCAGACGCAGGCTCCGGTGATGATCTGGAAACGGCAGGTAAAAGCAGTAAAACCGGATGATCCGGCAACGGATCATCGGTATTTTGATCGCGGTGCTGATCGTGCCGGTTTTGCTGTCGTGTGCGCCCCATGTCCGCTTGCCGGGCCCCCCTGTCGCCGCCCCCCTGTTAAACGGCAATCATTTCCTGGCCCGCGACGGGGCCAGGCTGCCGCTTAAATCATGGCTGCCAACAACAGGCCAGCCCACCGCCGTGGTCATCGCCCTGCACGGCTTTAACGACTACAGCAACTTTTTCAACGCCCCCGGTACCTGGCTGGCATCGCGGGGCATCGCCTCATACGCCTATGACCAGCGCGGCTTTGGCGGCGCACCCGGCCGGGGTTATTGGCCCGGCATCGACGCTCTGATCGATGATTTAAGCACTCTCGGTGCCCTGGTCCATGCGCGCCATCCGGGGGTGCCTGTCTATTTTTTGGGCGAAAGCATGGGGGCAGCGGTGGTCATGGTGGCGAGTGCTCGCCAATCGGCCGCGCTGGATATCAAGGGCGTGATCTTGTCGGCTCCCGCCGTTTGGGGGCGCGCGACTATGCCTTGGTACCAAACCAGCGCATTGTGGCTTTCGGCCCATACCGTTCCCGGCATGACCCTGACCGGGCGCGGCCTGAAGATTGTCGCCTCGGACAATATTGAAATGCTGCGGGCCCTGGGCCGCGACCCGCTGGTAATCAAGGAAACCCGGATCGATACGATCTACGGCCTGACCGGGTTGATGGATGCAGCCCTTGAGGCCGCACCCCACTTGGCGCTGCCGGCCCTTATATTGTATGGCAAACGTGACGAGGTCATCCCGCGCGAACCGACCGAACGCATGCTTGCAACACTGCCCACCAAAGAGAAATATCGGCACAAGGTGGTGTTCTACGAAAACGGCTACCACATGTTGCTGCGCGACTTGCAGGCCAAAACCGTATGGTCAGACATTGCCGGGTGGATCGGCGGGTGAGCGCATTTAACCTGACAAAGGCTTGGAATCGAACATGACAAAAAAGAGATGGCTGATCATCATCATCGTTCTAGGCTTGGCGATCACGCTTGGCGGGGCGGCCTATGCGGTCATTTATGAACGCTATCTCGAGGCGGTCGCCGTCAGCTGCATCGTGCCGGTGCTGGCGTGGTTTGCAACGGGCGCGGGCAAGGCCGACAAATAAAGCACGCGCGTTTTCAAGGCCTGTTGCATCACTTCCGAAATGGGAAGCACCGTGGCGGGCAAACCCAAGGCACACTGATAAAGAGTGCAGATAATTATTCATATCTCTTATAAATTGGTGTTAGATAGCCGGAATGAAAACAAAAAACTGACCTTTTTCAGGGCAGTCAGGGAAGACCAGTATGATGGCAGACGGTCGAAAGAAGGGACGCCTGCGCTTTGATACCGCAGTTTCGGTCTTGTCGGTACTGGTGATTTTTGCTGGCTTTCACGCATTCGATGGCTTCGAGGGAATTTATAACCTGACCCGGCACCACGAAAGCTGGGAACTGGATGAATATATCCTTCTCATTCTTGCCCTGCCGCTTCCCATTACATGGTTCGCCTACCGCCGGATGCAGGACACTGCTCGCGGGGCGGTTGAACGCGTGGAACTGATCAGGTCCCTTGCTCATTCCCGCAAGCTTGAATCCCTGGGCACGCTGGCCAGCGGAGCCGCCCACGAACTAAACAATCAGCTGCTGCCGGTCATGACCATGTCTGAACTTGTTCGGGACAATCTGGCAGAAAGCGATCCCAATTTTCGAAAAATGGAACTTGTTATCAAAGGCGCTTCCAACGCCAAAAGAACTGTCGCCAAAATCCTCAAGTTCTCGCGGATCAGCGATGAAGGTGTCGGAACGTGCGAGATTGGCGAGGTTTGCCGGGCCACCGAAGACGTTTTACAAGCGACCAGCCCGACAAATGTGACAGCCTCGTTCATCATTGATGCCGGGTTCTACGGTCACGTCGAAATAAGCCGGGACTCCTTGCAAGGCGCCATCGTCAATCTTTTTTCCAACGCGATCGACGCTCTGGATGGACAACCGGGCAAAATTTCCCTAACCACCGGCGTGTCAGTGCTGGACGGTAAAAGCGGGGAATTTGATCTGCTGGCCGGAACCTATGCATGGATCACGGTTACCGATTCAGGCTCGGGTATGAACGAAAGTATCCGCGAGCGTATTTTTGACCCATTCTATACAACCAAGGCCCCCGGCAAAGGGGTCGGACTCGGCTTGTCCATCATCCACACGACAATCAAGCAAGCAGGCGGGGACGTTATTGTGGAATCAAAAGCAGGGCACGGAAGCAGTTTCACAATTTACCTGCCCTTCGGCGAAAACGACCTTAAAAGCCCGACAAGCAAAGAACATTAGGGGACCTTCAATGGCACACATTTTGCTGATAGACGACGATACCCTGGCCCTGGAATCCATGACGATTGTGCTCGAAGACAACGGGTATGAAGTATCGACTGCCGTGAACGGTGCCATCGGGTTGCTAATGATCGATATGCATTCCTTCGATCTGGTCATCACTGATTTGATCATGCCCGAAAAAGAGGGTATCGCGACCCTGATCGAAGTTAAACGGGATCATCCTGCCTTAAAAACCATCGTGATATCCGGGGGAGGGCGCAACCAGAAGGATCTGTATCTTGAATACGCATCGAACCTTGGGGCCAACGATGTTCTGGCAAAACCCTTCAGCGCCAGTGAATTGACAACAAGTGTCCGGCACGTGCTTGCACTTTGAACTATGCGTCAAAGAACCTGATTCCAAGGCAACATACCGAAATTCACTTTTGAATACCGAGAGCCCCCTTGCAGCCACCGAGCGTACCGAGTAGATTGCGCAAATCCTAGAAGCACCCGTAGCTCAGCTGGATAGAGCGCTGCCCTCCGAAGGCAGAGGTCACACGTTCGAATCGTGTCGGGTGCACCATTTTCTCTCGGTTAATCAATGGATTAGCTCAGAGTAAAACTCAATGAAATCTCCAAAAGTAGAGCTGGCACAATTGTGGCACAGTTATAGGAGATTTCGTGCTATGGCGACTTTCCGTAAGAGAAACGATAAATGGCATGTCCAAGTAAGGCGCACTGGACACCCTTCACAATCCAAGAGCTTCATATCCAAAACAGACGCTCAGAAATGGGTACGCCAAATTGAAGGTGATATGGATAAAGCCATCCTTCCAATTGATAAACGCCTACTCGAACAGCTCACCCTCGCTGACCTGATCAAGCGATACAGAGATAATGTAACCATGAATGTTTGAGAGAATTACAAAAATGCTTCTAATGCTAGCATTGTGTTAGGCTGAGCAAACCAAACTGAAACCTTTCAATAGGCCTTCTCCACTATGAGCAATACAAGCACATACAACGACAGTCCAATTTTACTACCTGATGAAGATCGCCTTTCAATTGGCTCGTTTGCCGAAGGAATCTCTAAATCAATCGCAAACCTGGATTCGCCAGTCGGCACGACGTTATCAATCAATGGGGCATGGGGAAGTGGAAAAAGTAGCATCATTAATTTGGTGCGGCATCACCTTAAGACCTATTCTGACAATGAAGAGATTGTAGTGGTTGATTTCAAGTGTTGGTGGTTTAGGGGCGAAGAGGCGCTAACCCTGGCATTCATGCAGGAGCTCAATGCTGTTCTAGATAAAACGCTTGGTGACAAAATCAATGGAATCATACCAAAAATCAGTAAGAAGTTGCTCCAAACTGGCCCGTTGATTGCGCCTGCATTAAGTGCCGCTACTGATGGAGGGTTGTCGAGTTTACTGATACCAAAAGCGATGGACTTTGCTGAGCAATTTTTTTCGGATGAAGAGCCCATAGAGAAAGTTTTTGAACAGCTTTCTGAAATTCTTAAAAAACAAAATAAGAAATTTCTCATCATTCTGGATGATTTAGATCGGCTGACTCCTGATGAGCTTCTATTAATGTTTCGACTGATTAAGTCAGTTGGTTTTCTGCCGAACGTAATTTATTTACTGGCTTTTGACCGTGAGATTGCTGAAAAAACCGTACATGAAAAATACCCATCGGAGGGGGCGCATTTTCTTGAAAAAATCATCCAAGCAAGCTTTGACGCACCTGTACCAATCAAGACAGATTTAAACTTTTGGGTGGGCCAGGTCATCGAAGAGGTTTGCAGTGAATGCCTCAAGGATCTTGATGAGGCAAGGTTTTGGAATCTCTTTCATGACTGTATCGCTCCATTCATCCAATCGCCAAGAGATATTGTGAAACTCAAGAATAATCTTGAATTTGCATGGGTCTCTATTTCACGAGATGTAAACGTCGCGGATTTCGTTGCCATCGAAATAATACGCCTGTTGGAACCAGACCTTTATCGAGCTTTGCGCAACTCCAAAGACATTCTGTGCAAATCACAAGGCCGAGGTAATCGAAACAATGAGCAAGAAATTTTGCAGGGTTTCATTGATAAGGTTTCTGACAAAAATAAAGCTTATGCAAAAGACGCATTAAGGAGACTGTTTCCCGTCTTTGAAAACGTGCTTTATGGAGAAGATTCAAGGCTTCAGTGGGAGGCTGAGCGCCTAGTCTGCACTGACAAACACTTTGATACTTATTTTCGCCTAACGATAGGTGATGACATATTAAGGCAGCATGAAATCGATCAAATCATCGAAAATGCTGGCAATGTAGAATTTATCAGGGAGCTTCTTCTCAGCGCATCAACTGAGATTCAAAAAAATGGAAAATCCAAAGTTCCAATCCTTTTAGAAGAAATCAAGGTTCATGCAGACAAGATTCCAGACGATCAAATAGAACCATTTTTAACGGCAATTTTTTCCGTTGCTGATGAAATTTACCGTGAAGGAGATAGCGATACAGGGATGCTTGCTATTGGGGACACGTATCTTAGGATTCATTGGCTCTTGAGAAAATGCACCCTTGATAGATTTTCTTTAGACCAGCGCTCGCCAATATTAATCAAAGCAATTGAAACGGCGTCTCTCGAGTGGTTACTGGACTTCACTGTGTCTTGTGACAGGGACTATAAACCCTTAGAAGATGAGCAACCATCAGCTGAAGAAAAATGTCTCGTCCTCAAAGCCGTGCTTCCTGATCTCATTGAACATGCATGTTCACAAACTACAGAGACAGCACAAAGAGATGAATTTATCCAACACCCTAGACTGGGAAGAATGCTGTTTAGGTGGTCAGGCCTGAACCAAGACAATGATGCCATTGTCAAAGCTTGGATGGATGACCACCTTACAACGGATAAAAACTACGCCTACATCGCAAGGGCTTTCACCAGTGAAACAAAGTCTCAATCGGGAGATAACTATATGGTGAAGATAAATAAGAAAGCGAACAAGAAAGGATTGGCAGTATTTGCTGATGCTGAAGCCTTCAAAAACAAGCTAGAAGATATTCAACGTCAAAATGATCTTCCAAAGGAACAAATGGAACACATTAATATTTTTCTGGAAGCCTGGAATGCCAAAGATGATTGGTAATCTGTTCCTACAGAGTAAAATAAGCTTGTTAGAGGATTACTAATAGTCAGGATACGTACCGTAGACATGAAATCGAGAAGCAAGTCGTCAGGAGGGTGTAGCGAATTCTTTCGGCTTCTTGGTGCGGCTTATTGAAGGGCCTCTTTAGGGCTTCTGACGGTTTCGTGGTTCAAAAAATTGATACAATTTCCCGATAGGCTAACTCAATATAGAGGCCGCGAACATTTCCCCCGTGGGGCCTTATCGTGCATGATCATTAAAAATATGTGAGAGCGAAAAGGATTTAGCTACCCGCCCTATGATTAATCAACTTCACGCCCCCCCTAGCTAAGTTATGAATCATCAAGGTTGGCACAATCTTGGCACAGTTGAGATGTCATTATGTTGATCTAACATCTTGACGAATAGAAACATCCTCTCTACGATTCATAGCTTAACAGCTTGACTCTAAAGAGATTTCATCAAGCAAACAGGCACATACAGTTAGGTTGCTAAAGTAACTTAGCTGCCCTCCGAAGGCAGAGGTCACACGTTCGAATCGTGTCGGGTGCACCATTTTTTTCAATGACTTACACCCATTTTTGCTTATGGCATTCAGGCGGATTGTGCCGAAACTGTGCCATAGGCGTTTAGCGCCCCTATTGCCCGCTCCTGGAAGTCGGGTGCCAGGTGCGCATAGCGTTGCACCATCTGGAAGCTCTTATGCCCCGTCAGGTGCATGATCTCGTACAAAGGAACGCCCTGTTGTGCGAGTCGAGAGGCGAACGTATGCCTTAAGTCATGAAAACGAAAGTCTTCCAATTTGGCCCGCGTACGGGCTTTGTCAAAAGTTGTTTTCACGTCCTTAATCGCCTGTCCGCGATAGGTGAAGACCGGGCCTGACTCTTGCGGGTCCAAACCTGCCAACACCTGTTTTGCTCGCTCTGTCAGACGGACCGAGCGGTCTTCTCCGTTTTTAGTCTTCAAGAACGCGACGACCCCCCGTGCCAGATCGACATTGCGCCAATCCAGTCTAAGAAGCTCCGAACGCCTGCCCCCGGTATCGAGGGCAAAGGCCACAAGCGCACGCAAATGCGGCTTGGCAGCCAAGAGCAAACGGTGCTCTTCCTCCAGCGTCAGCCACCGACACCGCCCCGGCTGTTTCTTCATGCGGGGAAACGGCGGCACCTGAGCAGGCAGGCCTTCGCGGAACGCTTTGTTGAGAATGGCCCGAAGTGTCGAAAGATCACGCAATGCGGTTGCGGGCTTAACTTCGCTCAGCCGTTCATTCGCCCAATCCCGAATGACGGCATGGGTGAAGTCCGACAGGTTCATGTCTGCGAACCTGTTGATCAATCTTTGCAGCCTCGACTTTACGCTAGCTTTATACGACACCCCCAGCCACGCGGCAGCCTCCTCCCGGCTCAGATAGCGCCGGGGTGGGATGTTGGGGTTAAGGGGTGTTTCCGTCGTCATGACCTTAAGGGATTCTCTTTTCCAATTTCCGCAGTGTCGTTCCCGGTAACGCTAATACGTTTTTCTAAATCAGACTCGTTATGGGAAATCTCCCTAGGGGAATTTCCCGGAATTCGAAGATTGAGGTCTTAAGTTTTTCCCGAAAAATCCCGGAAATTCTGATATTCAATAAGCGACGCTATTATGTTTTTCGTGATCTGGTCTCGTTTCGGGAATTTCCCGGCTTTGCTTATTCCGGCTTTTCCAGAACGTGAATTCTCCAAATCCCGGATTTTCCCGGAAAATTCCGGATATTCGATTCGCAGAGTTTGCCGAATACGCCGCGTTTATGTCTGCTCCCTTTAAAGGGAATTCTCTTTAAAGGGACTGCGGGCGATGAGTGTCTTTAAGGGGACGTGGGGTGCTGTTTTCATGCTGACACAGGATCACGAAATCTGCGATCACGCACCCGAGCCTTAAGCCTATGGCTTTTTCGTTGTCTCGATGGGTGAGAAGGGGAAATATTCGTGCGAGTCGGCGGCGGATAACTCAGCTGATTTCAATGGCTTTAAAAATCATCGATCAAAAATTAATGCCTTTTCTGAGGCCGTGGCTGTTTCAGGCATCCAATCCGCCTCCATGTGGTCAGCCAAACTTTTTAACTCCTCGGCGATGCCAATTATTTTTGCTGACTGTTCTGGCGTCATGCATAAATCCATGGACCAACCAGTGAACATATCGGAAAGGCAGATCATGTCGCCATACGATAAGTCGTGAATTAGCTCGGCATGGGGGACACAAGCTTTTTCAGAAACCCTAACTAATTTTTCTCGATCAATTTGAGCCTATACTATTTACCTTCCCCACTCAGGCTATATCCCCAGAAGAAAATGGAGATCTATCCTAAATATAATGGAGCAACCGTTCAGAACGTAACCGTTTGCCGATTCGTATAATCACTCCCAGTGATTTCCATGAGATGACAACCCCAAGGAAGCATTGCAGATGCAATCAAGAACCTTCGGCCCAGGACACGGCATCTTCGAGGCGGTCATCTCCCCAAAACAATTCCTGCCCGACGATAAAAGTCGGCGAACCAAAAATACCGAGCGATCGCGCCTGATTTGTCGCATCACGGTATTCGTTTTCGATCTCGTCGGAATTCGCCAATTCGATAACACGCTCTGGGTGCTGATTGATCTCAATCAGGCTTTCGGACAAATTCGGTTCACTTCCTGCCGGTTGGCTCTCCTGGAACCACTTCCTGTAGGTCGTAACGACATAGTCGCGACACCATCCTTCTTTTCGCCCAATCACGGCAATCCGATTTGCAAGATCGAAATTCTCGAGAGGATATGGTGCGGGTAGTGTCGCACCAAGGCCGTATTTCTGAGCCCGTCTTTCGATATCCCTCCACATGTATTGGGCCTTGGCCGGTTTTTTCAGAAAAGGGATGTTATCCATTTCGATCATGAGTTCACGCACACTAAAGGGGCGCCAGTCGAAACGTATTCCAGTCTCTTCCTCGACACCGATTAACCGAGCGACGCTCAGGTAGGTATACGTGCTCCCTATCGAGAACCAAAAATCAATCTGTTTCATTGCTCCCTCCAATAATGATCAACGGTAGATAATTCAGCGCCGCAAAACCTCTCTCTTCAAATCCATGTCCCCTTCACTCGGCTGGCAATCCGGCAGCGACCAAACCTCCAATCAGGTGATCAATGTCTTCGGAACGATGCAGCAAAATGCGATCGCGCATTTTTTTACACGTTAACCCCGGCAACAAATCCAGAAGCCTTGCAATTGCTTTTTGCGCCTGTTTCATTTCGTCGTTCAGGGCCGCCGATGCCGCTATGTATATCTGGCTTCCATACCAGTTAGGGCGAAGCAAAGAATGATCAATTGCCGTTTGAATAGAATTCTCGTATTGACCGGAAATAAAATAGGCGATCGTCGCCCCCATCAAACAGCCCGAACGGTCCGGGTCTCGCGGGCTGATACGCAAACTTTCTTGAAAAAATTTTAGTGATTCATCCACCTCGCCCATCAACGCAAGGGAGGTCGTCAGGGTGCCGTACGCGGGCATGCATGTGGACGACATTTCCAACGCTTTTTTGGCCATTTGTATGGCCTCCCGGTGCTCGCCAGAAAATTGATGGATGCTTGCCAACGCATCATACGCCAAAGGTTCATCGGCATTTGCTGCGTGGGCTTGTTGAGCACACTTCAATGATTCGGCAACAAGCGATTCAACAGACCTTTCACTCCAGCCGTAATAAGCGGCTTGAAGATGGCACGTTGAAAGGCGCGCTAGCGCCGCTGCAAAATCGGGAGCCAAACTCACGGATTCGGATAGAAGGAGCTCCGCCTGTTGGCTACTGGAATGTGAATGCTCATGGATCAATACCAATGCGCGCAGATAAAGCTCCCAGGCTCCCAGGTTCCCTGAATTCAAAGATCCTATTTGTTTTAGCTCTCGAGATGTAATTTCGGGAAAAAACTGGCCGATAAGTCTTGCGCTAAAGTCATCCAAAACATCAAACACGTCCGAATAACGCCTGTCTGCCCTGTATACGCTTAGATACTCCCCCGATTCGCCATCAATAAGATTTGCAATTAAACGAAATCTATCCCCGGATTGGAGATAGTTACCTTGAACAATATATCGAACACCGAACATTTTTACGATTTCCGAGAGGTCCTGTTCATTCTGCTTAACTACTCGACTAGACCCATCCGCGATCACTCTAATCCAGGCCTTTCTAGAAAGCGACGCAATCAACTCGCTTGCCAGGCCTGCACCAAGAAAGTCTCCGCTTCCCTCGTTGCCAATTGGCCTGAAAGGCAGAACTGCGATAGATGGTTTCTCCGGCCTTGACGTATCCTTGAAGGCCGTGGGCGACAAGCCCGTTTGTTGTGTTCCTTCAACCTGATCAATGTCCGCTACAAACCGAAAGCCCTGCTTGAAGTAGGTCCGGATGATTGATTGCTCGGCCCCAGAATCACTTACCGCCCGGCGTGCCGCATTAATTCGTGAATTAAGGGCGGAATCCGATACGAGTCTTCCGCCCCAAAGTTCTTCCAATAATTCGTCCCGACTGACCACCCTATGCCTGTGCTCAATCAAGTAGCAAAGGATATTGAACACCTGCGGTTCAACATGGCGCAGCTCGCCACGATTGCGAATTTCAAAACGGTCTGAATCGATCACCACGTCACCGAACCCAAACTTCACCCGCTTCCCCTCCTTCTAAACAAAATCTAACGAAAAACTGGACTTAAAAAAAAGACGCCCCTCAAGCGCGTCAAATCGAATCAATCCATAATTGCGAAAGATTGAAGAGAACTTAGCAGAGATACGAGCATTCGTCACTGTATCGAAAAAATTAAGGTGGGCAGGTGCGAAGAAGTTTTGCAGCAAATAATTGGGAAGGGGAAAATCAATGGTGGGGAAAATCCGTTCGAAAATAAGTGCGGCCACTAGCATTCAGTTTGAATTCGGAAGCACAGGGACTGCTTTATCTTCGCCGTGGTTCACCGCGTTCGCGGTGACGGCATGTTTCGCCATTGGCTCCTCCGGGGCTCTGGCGGCCGATGTTTTGAATACCACGGCCGCTCAAGTTCTTACGGTTGCTAACGGAACAAGTGTGGATGCCGGTGGTATAATCGACAATCAGGGTGAAATCCTGATGCGGGGGACAAGTGCCCTGACAAAGATACAGCTACTATCTGCTGAAAGTCCCGCAACGTTAACCGGCGGCGGCACAGTCTCGTTGACCGGGTACACCAACAATTACAACCGGATCTATGGTTATGGCGGAACCCTGATCAACCAGGACAACCTTATCGTTGGTTCGGGTTATATCGGCGGATCTTTGGTTTTGCAAAATGCCGGGGTCGTTCAGGCCTCCGGTAGCGCGGGACTGACCGTTCAGGTGCAGTCGGGCAGCACCAATACGGGCTACATGCAGGCCAGTTCGGGGGGCTATCTGGCGCTGAACGGATCCTTCATTGACAATGCGACCGGTACGATCCAGGCGCTGACCGGCTCGACGGTTCGCGTCAATAGCGGACAGGTCACAGGCGGCAGCTTCAGGGCGGTGGGCAGCGGCGTGCTTTCCGTCGGGGGAACGATCTCCGGCGCCGCCATTAGCGCGCAGAACAGCGCCCGGGTTGAACTCACGGGCGGCGGTCTCCTGACTGGAACGAGCCTGTCGACCTCGGGCGCGGCGACTTGGGCGGCATCGGGAGGCAATCGTCTGGATAACGTGACAATCGGTGTCGGCGTCCAGCTCGACGCCCAGAACGGCAGCAACACGTATCTTTCCGGCGGCATCCTCAACCAGGGCAGGATTGCGCTGAATACAGCCGGCAGCGAAACCGCGCTGCGGGTGCACTCTACGTATGGCCCGACGACGCTGTCTGGCGGTGGCAGGATCATCCTAGCCGACAATGCCCTGAGCCGGATATACGGCCACAACGGAACCCTGATCAACCAGGGCAACCAGATCCAGGGCGCGGGCTTTATCGGCGGCAATAGCGCCAGCGAAACACTGACCCTGAACAACGCCGGGACGGTCACCGCCAATGGCACGAATGCGCTGAACATTCAGGCGCAATTGGGCAGCACCAACACAAACATCATGCAGGCTGTCTCCGGTTCGACGCTCAGGCTCATCGATTCCAACTTTGACAACGCGGGCGGCACGATCCGGGCATCGGTCGGCTCCAGGGTCGAGGTCGCCAACTCTATCATCAGAAACGGCTCTCTTCAGGCCCAGGATGGCGCACAAATTGTTTTGTCGAATGGCAACCTCGCCGGAACCAGCCTGTCGACGCTCGGCACGGGGGCCTATTCTGTGGCCGGCACCAACAACGTGCTCTGGAACATGACGGTCGGGTCCAACACCCAGCTTGATGTCAACAACGGCAGCCTCGCACTATTGGGCGGCAATATTGAAAACCGGGGCGAGATCGCGGTGAACTCGTTGGGTGCCTCGACCAGGCTGCGGGTTAATCCGGGCTATGGTACGGCGGTGCTGAGCGGCGGCGGCACCATCACCCTGGGTAATAACCCCGCGAACCAGATTTACGGCGAGAACGGCACGCTGATCAATCAGGACAACCTGATTCAGGGCGCGGGCATTATTGGCGGATCGTTGACCCTGAACAACGCCGGTGTGATCGACGCCAACCAGAGCAACCGGCTGTCCGTATACGCCCGTTCCGGCAGCACCAACACGGGAATCCTGCAGGCCAGTTTGGGGGGCCGACTGGAGCTGAACGGTTCCTTCATTGACAATACGGCGGGTACGATCCAGGCGCTGACCGGCTCGACGGTTCTCTTTAATAGCGGCCAGATCACTGGCGGCAGCTTCAAGGCGGCGGGCAGCGGCTTGCTTTCCGTCGGGGGAACGATCTCCGGTGCCGCCATTAGCGCGCAGGACAGCGCCCGGGTTGAACTCACGGGCGGCGGCACCTTGACCGGAACGAGCCTGTCGACCTTGGGCACGGCGACTTGGGCGGCATCGGGCGACAATCGTCTGGGTAACGTGACAATCGGTGTCGGCGTCCAGCTCAACGCCCGGAACGGCAGCAACACGTATCTTTCCGGCGGCATCATTAACCAGGGCGAGATCGCGCTGAATACGGCCGGCAACGAAACCGCGCTGCGGGTGTATTCTGCGTATGGCCCGGCGACGCTGTCCGGCGGCGGCACGATCGTGATGGCCGATAGCACCCTAAGCCGGATTTACGGCCATAACAGCACCCTGACGAACCAGGACAACCTGATCCAGGGTGCGGGTTATATCGGCGGGTATGGCAGCGAGACATTGATCCTGAAAAACGCCGGACGCATTCAGGCGGGCAGCAACGCCGGACTGACGGTATCAGTCGCAAACGGCAGCACCAACACGGGCTTAATCCAGGCGGGCATCGGCAAGACTCTCAGGTTCAACAATTCCGTCATCGACAACACATCGGGCACCATACGTGCGCTTTTAAACTCGACGATTGATATAAATGGCGGGCAAATCACCGGCGGCGACCTTGTTGCTTATGCAGGCTCCGCCCGAGTTGATCTCTCGAACGGTTCGCTAATTAACACAACCCTTTCAACGACTGGTTCGGGAACCTTTTCCGCATCTGGCAACAACCTGCTGCAAAACGTGACAGTCGGGTCTAACACCCTGCTTGATGTCAAAAATGGAAGTTACAATCTGCTGGCGGGCAATACGGTGAACCGGGGCGAGATCGCGCTGAACTCGTTAGGCGTCACGACCAGGCTGCGGATCAATCCCACATATGGCCCGACGACGCTGAGCGGCGGCGGCACCATCACCCTGGGTAATAATACCGCGAACCAGATTTACGGCGAGAACGGGACGCTGATCAACCAGGACAACCTGATCCAGGGCACCGGCTATATCGGCGGGTCGTTGACCCTGAACAACGCCGGGACGGTCTCCGCCAACGGGACGAGTGATCTGAGAGTTCTGGTGCGGTCGGGCAGCACCAACACGGGAACCCTTCAGGCCAGCAATGGCGCACGACTTAACCTAAGTGGCTCCTACTTTGATAACACGGGCGGCACGATCCGGGCATTGAACGGTTCAACCGTCGTGACCAGCGGCGCCGGGAATCTGGCAAATGTGGTTGGCAGCACTCTCAACGGTGGGACGTATCAGGTTGTCAGTACCGGCGACACATCGACCCTTAATATTTCGGGGGCCGCCATTACGACGAACAACGCCAACGTGACCCTTGACGGGGTCAATACGGTGTTCTCGCAAATCGACGGTTTGGCCGATAACCAGGGCCGGTTCAGCGTTCTTGGCGGACGGTCGTTTGCGACGACCGCCGGGCTAACAAATTCCGGCACCGTGGCCGTCGGCAGCGGCAGTGATATCAGTGTTAATGGATCATACACGCAAACCGCCGGTGAACTGGTTCTGGGTGGCGGCGGAATCACTGCGGCGGACCTGGATATCTTGGGCGGCACCGTCAGCGGGAACGGCACAATATATGGCAACCTGAATGTATCGGGCGGCACGGTTGGCCCCGGGTTCTCGCCGGGAGCGATCACGGTAGACGGTGATTTCTCGCTTGACCCCTTTTCAATCCTGACGATGGAGATTGGCGGTACCGATCCGCTATTGTACGATCAGCTGTTCGTTACCGGCACCGCCGACCTGCTGGGTACGATCGAGATATCGTTTATCAACGAATTTCTTCCCACGGCCGGGAATTTGTTCACCATCATTTCCGCCGGCGTATTTACGGATTTGAGCACGCTTGTGTCTCTTTCCGTTGTCGGCGGGCCGGAAGGTCTTCAATTCGAGACCATCTTCGGCGATGGCACCCTGTCGATCGGTTCGTTCCAGGTGTCAGCCGTTCCCTTGCCCGGTTCATTGGTCATGTTCCTGAGCGGGCTTGCGGGTATTGCCTTCCTCAGACGACGCCGTACGTCACGCGGGGGCTGGGATAGTGATGGTGCCGAAAGCCAGACTCAACAGATGAAGATGAAAGAGGCCGCATAATGAACATCCGGATTTTGTCTCTGAAAATTATCATCCTTGCCGCTGTGGGCCTGATCGGGGTGACGTCGTCGGTTCTTGCGCAAACGAAGGTCGGAGAAAAGATCGGCGACTGGACGTTGCAGTGCCAGGCGGTTTCAACCAAGAAAAACATTTGCGCGATCAGTCAGGTATTCATCAACACCAAGACGAACCAGCATGTGTTGAGCATTGACCTTCGCCCGGCGGGCGACGGTTCGGGAGTTGCGCTGGTGGCGCTCGCTCCACTGGGTACGTATCTGCCTTCCGGCCTGGCGGCCAAGGTCGATGAAGGAAAACAGTTCGAATTCACTTGGCAGAGGTGTTCGAATCAGGGCTGTGAAGCGATCGCGGTGATCGACCAGGATATCAAAACGGCATTGAAAGCCGGCAAGGCTCTTTTTGTCGCCTACAAGCTACAACCGGCGGCGGACGCTGTTACTGTTTCGGCGTCGCTGAAAGGCGTTGCCCAGGGCATGGAAGTGCTTGGCATCAAATAACCCTCGGCTGCAAAAGATCAACTTTCAACAATCATGTCACACTCTCCCCGCTGTGCCAAAACTGTGCCATCCCCATTCAGACTTAATCCCTTTTGATCGACCTTATTCGGAAAATGGCACAACACTCCCTTTCCAAATAAGATTAGTGTGTTGCGTTGACCAGTTGAACCCGCAGTATGAAAGCGGATTAATCCTGGCACTGGCAGTCGCGTGTGCTCATCACTGCCCCCCTCAACCAGACATGATGGTATTGCGGAGGACACCGATTTTTTCGATCTCGGATTCAATGACGTCCCCAGGAAGACAGTATCGAGTAGCGGCAACCAGCCCGGGTGCTGGTACCCAATTGCCACCCAATTCCTTATCAACCGACCACGCAGTGCCCGCGGGTGTGCCTGTGATGATGACCATGCCCGGCTTCAGCGTGAAATTGATGGAAAAGAAATGAATGAGGTCAGCGCACGTCCAAATCATGTTTGACGTGGAGGACGCCTGACGCAGGTCGCCATTAATGCGGGTTGTTAGGTTAAGCGCCTGTGGGTCACCGACTTCATCGGCCGTGACAATCACCGGACCCATTGGTGCGCTGGAATCGAAAGCCTTGCCGCGCCCCAGTTCGTACCATGTGAAGCCGTCCGGCGAATGCCGGACCTGGCGATCACGGGCGGTAACATCGTTAACGATGGTATATCCGAATACATGTTCTAACGCATTTTCAACAGGAATATGGCGGCCTGACTTTCCAATAACCACGGCCAATTCGGTTTCGCAATCGAGCTTGGAGCTAAGTTGATCGTCGTAAATGATCGGGTCTCCAGGGCCAACCACGCAGTCGGCGGTCTTGATGAAGAATTCCGGCTCGCGACCACTCAACGGTGAACTGGCCTTTTCGGCGTTGTGTTCGCGGTAGTTGCTGCCAGAACATAAAATCGTAGACGGCCGCATTGGCGCCAGAATGCGCACTTCGCCAAGAGGAAGGCGCGCACTGTTCGCCACAGCAGTTAAACAGCTCTTCGCCATTTGAAGCGCTTCGTCTCCGGCCTTGATAAATGAGATGATGTCGGTAAAGCAGACAGCTCCGCCACTGGCTTGCAGAAGGTCGATGACGGTATCGTCGTCTACTAAGCCCAAGCGTTTGATTTCGTTTTTATATTTGTAGGTTGCGAGCTTCATGAAATTTTCCTTTTCAACGTAGCAGGAACGACAGCGTCAGGCCTATTCCGAACACCACAATGACCCACCGAACCAGGGGTTTTGGAAGTTTGATCGCGACCCGTGCCCCTGTGTACCCGCCGGCCAGACCACCAACCAGAACCAACCCAGCCGATAGCCAGTCGACGAGCCCCGATAACATCAATGGCGCCGCTGCCGCCGTGTTGATTAGTACGGAATAGAGATTTTTTTCCGCATTGCTGCGGTGCGCGTCATCACTAACGGTGAGCGTGAACACCGCCAGCAGCATGAATCCCAGGCCCGCGCCGAAAAACCCACCGTAGAAGGCAGCCGAGAACAAGAGGAGGAGAGATCCAGGATGGTTTGGGTTGAGGTGCAGGCCAACCGGCACCAATTTGCGCGCATGATTACCCAAGCCGATGGTGGCTGTAGCAACGATTAGCAGGAATGGAACTACCGCAACAAAGATTTTTTCGCCTGATATAATCAAGGTGATTGCCCCGGCGATGCCGCCAGCTGCTGCCGTCAGAATGCTGGGCATGTTGGCCCTGATTTCCTTGCGCAACTGGGAGCGATAAACAAACAGGGCCGGAATTTGCGCCGGCCAAATGGCCACCGTTCCTGTGACGTTGGCGGCGACGGGCGAGAGTCCGGTCGCCAGCAGCAGTGGAAATACGAATAACTTGGCGCCACCCGCCACTGCGTTGACAATCCCACCGATAAAGCCGGCCAAAACCAGGATAGTCAACTGCTCGGTCATCGCATCAGATTCCGTTCGCTGCCGTGTTCAGCCTGATCGTTCGCCGATTAAAGTTCGTGTGGTTGCGTTGAAATGTTCCGCGACCAACTTGCAGGCCGTATCGGCGTCGCGGGCGAGTACGGCATCAAGAATTCCCTGATGTTCAAAAGCCAATTCGCGGTCTTGGCGCTGAACAGTGACCGAGGCGCGTCGATAACGTTCGTATTGCGCATTTAGGGTGTCACGCATGCGCAACAACCACTGTGACCCACAGGCGGCCACGGTGGAGAGGTGAAAAGCTGCGTTAGCTTGGGCCCAATCATCCAGTACGTCATTATCGTTCGTTCTTAGCAATGCGTCCGATGCGCTAAGGCGATAAGCGGCGCCGACAACCGATGCCTCCCAATCCGCATCGCCGTTTTCAATCGACAAGCGAACGGCCTGAACTTCCAATGCAGTACGCGCGGTATTGAGGTCGCGCAGTTCTTCAGCGTCAAGCGGCGCTACTGTGAAGCCTCGATTGCCGATGGCAACCACCAAACCATCTGCCGCCAGCCTCTGCAACGCCTCGCGAAGCGGTGTTGGGCCGATTCCATATTGTTGCTTCAGGCGCTCGATGCGTAGTTTTTCGTCGGGCGGAAGGTTACCTGAAATGATATCGCGGCGGAGGGCCGCGTAAGCGCTCTCGGTGAGGGTTCGGTTTTCATCAGCTCCTGCCAAGGCCGCAGCTTTCTGTGTGGTGCTAATCATTTCGGTCTTGGTATCCAAAGTAATGCCGAGCCAAAGCTCTTGACAGGATGTTCCGTGCGTGGATAACTAAATTATCGATAAAAATGAAAGGTGTCGATAAAAAATGAAAATTCTTACTTTTTCGCATAACGGTATCGTCAAGGCAGGATTCATGGCGGAAGACGATATTGTCTCTGTTTGTGTGTCCGGCGATGGCGCAGATATGGCCGTGCGCCATCTTGTTGAATCCGGTACCGATATCAAGAAATGGGCGAACCAGGAAGTCGAGCGAGTTGCTTTAGCGGATATTCAGGTAAGGGCTCCGATGCCTGAGCTTCGTCGTGACATTTTTTGTGTTGGAAAAAATTATCGTGCCCACGCGGCAGAATTCCATTCATCAGGATTTGATGCCGGTAGTAGCGAAGAGGTCCCGACGGCACCGGTTATTTTCACCAAAGCGACAACATCGGTTATTGGCCAGGGTGACGAAATTCGCGCGACACTCGATCCAACAGAAACTGTGGATTACGAAGGCGAACTGGGTGTGGTGATCGGCAAGCGCGCCTTCCAGGTTTCGAAGGCTGACGCGTATAATTATGTGTTTGGCTACACGATTGTTAACGATGTCACCTCCCGGCAGCTGCAAAAAAAGCATAATCAATGGGTCATCGGCAAAGGACTGGATACCTTTGCACCGATGGGTCCTGTCGTCGTCACGGCGGACGAGGTCGGCGACGTGACCGACTTGGAACTGGAGACATGGGTGAACGGGGAATTGCGCCAGAAGGTACAGGTTTCGGATTTGATCTTTGATATTCCTACTTTGATCGAAACAATATCCGCGACCATGACGCTTTTGCCCGGTGACGTTATTGCAACCGGCACGCCGGTTGGCGTCGGGATCGGTTTTAATCCGCCACGCTATCTGAAGGCGGGGGATGAGGTGTCAGTTTCGATTTCGAAAATTGGCACGTTGTCTAATCCAGTGGCATAAGGCCACTATATTTCGGGTGAGGAGGCTTTGCCCGAGCAATACACAGGGAGTAAAAGGAGGAACTCATGACGATACTATATAAAACTATGACGGCCATGGCTGTCGCAGGCGCGGTCGCGATTTCTGGTACGGCAGTTCTTGCTGCGGATTTCTATGACGGGAAAACAATCAAGATTGTTGTGCCATTCTCAAAAGGTGGCGCAACATTCGTTTCCGCCAAATTTCTAGAACCCTACTTTGAAAAACATCTGCCCGGGAATCCTGATATTGACGTCGTTGATCGTCCGGGCGGGGGATCCATACTTGGCGCTAACTGGTTTGCCGAAAATGCAAAACCCAATGGCTTGACCATTCTTTTTACGACATCCTCAACGGCCAATCCCTATGTTTTGGGAAAAAAAGAAGTTAAGTACGATTTGGCAAAAATGCGGATCGCTTATAGTCATCCCTTTGGTGCAGTTGCCTACACTTCGCCGAGCACCGGTGTGACCTCAGCCAAGGATATTCTGAAATCCAAAACACCACTGATATATGGCGGTATTGCCGCGGCGGCGAGTGACCTTCCGGGGTTGTTGTCATTTGAAGTTCTGAAGGTTCCCGTAAAGGCGGTCTTGGGATTTAAGGGCCGTGGGCCTGTTCGTTTGTCATTCGAACGCGGTGAAACCAACCTAGACTATCAGTTTACTCCGGTATACCTGACGCAGGTGAAGCAATTAATCGCTTCTGGTAAAGCGATCCCCCTGTGGTCCGGCGGCTCCGTAGCTGCTGACGGGCGCCTGACGGATCGCGACAGTGTCAATTCAGATGTGCCATCGGTCTACGAAGTTTACAAAACCCTGTACGGCAAAGAACCGAGTGGCCCGGCGTGGGAAGCTTTTCAGGCAATCGCTTCCGTGACCTATGCATTCGGCTTGACCGCCTATATGCCGGAAGGCACACCGCAGAGCGTAATCGACATATTCAATAAAGCGGTGGCCGATATTAATGCGGACCCGGAATTCCAAAAAGCGAGCCTGGGTGTTACCGGTGGCGCCAAACTATTCCCTGGTTCTGTCGCGGAACCGGCGCTGAAAAAAGCTCTCCAGCCGTCGGAAGAACTGAAGACCTACTTGCGTGATCTCCTGTCTAAAAAATACAACGTGAAATTCTAGTCACGCTTGATCGGCGGGCCAGACAAAGGCCCGCCGATTATTTTTTTATAATTTTTTTCATCAACGTTTAAACCCTAGAGCTAACAATGTTCGAACCTGCCTTGATTGCGCTTGATATGTTGTTTGAACCCGTGAGGCTGTTGGCCTTGTTCGCGGGTATGGCCGCAGGCATGGTGTTCGGTATGTTACCCGGACTGGGCGGCGTAGCCGCGGTTTCCATTTTATTACCATTTATATATCTTGCAGATCCTTTCTCTGGCCTTGCGTTGTTGTTGGGTGCCATCTCCGTCGTATATACGGCGGATACCATCACCTCGGTTTTGATTGGAGCTCCCGGATCACCGGCATCCGCCCCGACCGCGATTGAAGGCCATGCGTTAGCCAAGCAGGGGCAGGCAGCACGTGCTCTGGGTGTGGGCTTCCTTGCGTCCATGGTCGGGGGACTTATGGGCGCGCTGATCTTGCTATTTGCCATTCCAGTCGCCGGCCCGATCGTATTGGCACTGGCGACGCCAGAATTATTCATGCTCGCTGTTGTTGGTTTGTATTACGCAGCCAGCATGATCACCAAAGACTGGGCCAAGGGGCTGTGTGCCGCTTGTTTTGGCCTTTTGCTTGGGGTCACCGGACCGGCTCCGGCTGCCGCTGATTTTCGTTTTACCTTCGAACAAGCGTATTTGATGGACGGTTTCTCCCTTACCATTGTGGCATTAGGTCTTTTTGGTATCGCTGAAATTATTGGCATGCTGGCGTCAGGCGGCGGCATTTCGTCAGAAGAAACAATTCTGACGAAATGGGGATCCGGGTTTAAAGACTTCTGGAAACATAAATGGCTCATTTTGCGGACCTCGATTATCGGGATCTTCGGCGGCTTTGTCCCGGCCGTGGGAGCCAGCGCGTCGACCTGGGTGGCATATGCGCACGCTCGGCGGTCGGCCAAGGATAAATCAAAGTTTGGTCACGGTGATATCAGGGGGGTTGCCGCTGCTGAGGGAGCGAACAATGCCACCATCATTTCAGATTTAGTCCCAACGCTACTGTTCAGCGTGCCGGGCGGGCCCGCCGCGGCAATATTTTTAGGGGCGCTTTTCACATTCGGTTACTACCCCGGCCCCAGGATGGTGAATGAGAACCCCGAACTGATGTTCCTGATCGTCTGGAGCGTCGCACTGGCGTCTGTAGTCGGTGCCGCCGTATGTTTCGCCATAACCCCTTATATTGCCAGACTTACCAAAATTCGATTTGCTCTGATCGCGGCGCCATTGCTAGTGGTTATGATAATCGGAGCACTGCAGGCGACCAGCACCATCGGCGATATTTTCATGCTCATCACTTTGGGCGTGGTCGGCTGGATGATGAAACAGGCTGATTGGCCGCGCGCGCCGGCTTTGGTCGGCTATGTTTTGGCAGAACCGATGGAACAGTATTTTTGGCTATCCAATCAACTGCACGGTTGGTCATGGCTATACCGGCCGGGCGTTTTGATCATTACTTCATTTATTGTTATTCCATTTGTTATTCAAATCGTGCGCACGATGCGCAACAAAAAAACTGAAATAACCGCCGAGATTGAAGAAGAATCTTTGACCCCCACGCTCCCCCCGGTTCTGCATCCGGAACGTCCACGAGTGGAGTTTCTTTTGGCGGTGGGCATGATAGTGACCTTCGCTTATGCCTTTTACGAAATGCAGAGGTTCGCTGCTGATTCCCAACTTTTACCAGCAATGGCAATTATTCCTGGATTCGTCCTGGCCGTCATTGTGTTGGTTGGACGGATGCGACGTGAACGAGGTCTCGTCGAGAAAAGCGATAACGAGCCGTATTTTTTGTTGGCGCTGATTGTCTATGGATTTCTGGTGTGGAGTATCGGATTCGACATTGCCACCGTTATTCTTTTAGCGTGGATGTTATTTCAATGCGCCAGAATGAAAATCATGACGGGTCTGATTTACGGGGTTCTGATTTATGCTGGAACCCATGGGTTGTTATTGCTGATGAAGCTTGAACCACCGACCGGTAAAATACTCAGTTTAATCCACCTGTAAGAACAAGGAAGACCTCCCATGGACCCTCGCACTGTCGATTCCGATATTATCGAACCGAGTGTTGATCCAGAAACACGGAAAATTGCGTTACGCCATGTCAAGGCTCGTAACGAAGCCTCCACCCGAACGGAGATACGGGTACGTGACTTCGATCTCGTCTACACCGACGAGCCAGCCAGTCTAGGCGGTACCAACACCGCACCAAGCCCGCTGGAAACGGTTCTTGTTGCCTTGGTTGGCTGCGATGGCGTAATCATCAATGGTGTCGCAAAAGCCATGAACTTTGAGTACACGGCGGTGGACTTCGACTGTGAAAGTCAAATCGACGTGCGCGGCCCAAAGGGCGTTCCCGGTGTCCGGCCCTATTTCGAAAAATGTACTTTGAAGATCGTCCTCTATACCGACGAGCCGGAAAAACGGGTCAACCAGCTTATCAAAAACGTTGAATACCGATGCCCGGTCATGAACCTCTTGCGGGCTGCCAATGTTGAAATGGATGTCGATTGGCAAGTGCGCCCGGCCAGTGAATCTTGATGGGAATATGAATTTGTCGCACCTAAGAAATACCAGATATCAGGCTTATCTAAACAGCCCGTCCTGGCTGTAAGCGGAAACTCCTGCCACCCCTTAATAATACCCGCCTCTCCCACGAAAGCAGACTTTGTCTGAAGCTTATTCAACCATTTGGGTTTGAACAGTGTAAAATTCCGTTTACCCACTATTCAGAAAATCGCCGTCAGGTCAGACTGGCTTTTTCCCGAAGGCCCCGATGGACTTCAACCAAAGCCAAAATGTTGAGCTTGCAATACTCAAGGAACCCCTGTCGGGTGCACCATTTCTTTCAATGAACGAGCGTAGCCTCAAATTTTCGCGATATCGTCCTGGCAACGGGTGAAGTTGGCTGATTGTCGTGACATTCGTTTTGAGGACATTCGCCCTCAACATCCCTGATGGCTTCATTTTTGCCTAGCCCGCACAGGAATTTAACGAGCCTGAAATTGTCTTTCAGGCTCGCGCCGCAAGCCATGTCTTGGGCGAATATTGGCTCGATCCGCAGTTGTGGCGTTCCAATGGAACTCAGGCGGGACTTACAGGCCTTCTAAAAAACACAAAAATCACATAGAAAGCTTGCCAAAGTGGTCAAACTGCCCAACCATGGCGGGGGGAAATACCGCCAAATATACCGGTCACGGGTACCGGAGACATTGACGGCTTTCCATGAGATTGACGAGATAAGATATTTTCTGGCAAACCGCTCGCGATAATAGCCGGACGCCTGATAAATTAATCTTATCGCACGGGACGACACGCAAAAAAGGGAATGGCCGCAAACCAGGCCATCAGGGGACGTATGGAAAAAGGCATTTTTGGCTATATTTATCGATATAGCAAACCGCAGCAGATTATCCTGCTGCTGATGATCCTGGTGTCGTTCCCGTTTTTGTACATCAGCATGGACCTGCCCAAAACGATCATCAACAAAGCCATTGGCGGCGGCGACGGCACCTATTCCATGTTTGGCTTCGAGATGGGGCAGCTAACCTATTTGTGGGTTCTGTGTTCCATTTTTCTGACCATGGTGTGCATCAACGGCCTGTTCAAATATTATATTAACGTGTACCGCGGGGGCGTCGGCGAACGCATGCTTCGTCGCTTGCGCTATCAATTGATCAAACGCGTCATGCGCTTCCCGTTGCCGCATTTTCGGAAATTATCACAAGGCGAAATCGTCTCCATGGTAACAACGGAAACAGAGCCCCTGGGCGGTTTCGTCGGCGATGCCTTTTCCCTGCCGGCGTTTCAGGGCGGCACCCTGATAACCGTCCTCGCCTTCATCGCCATTCAAGACCCGATGATGGGAATTGCGGCCATGTCGCTTTATCCGGTGCAGGCCTATTTCATCCCAAAACTGCAAAAGAGGGTCAATCTTCTGGGCAAGGAACGGGTCTTGCACGTGCGCAAGGTTTCCGAGCGGTTGGGCGAAATGGTTACCGGGGTCGGCGATATCCGTGCCCATGATTACGTCAACTATGAACTGTCTGATTTCAGCCATCGGCTGGGCGCGATCAACCGGATCAGGCTGGATATCTTTCGCAAAAAATTCTTCATCAAGTTCCTGAACAATTTTCTGGCCCAGTTGACGCCGTTTTTCTTCTATTCCATCGGCGGGTATCTGGTCATTGCCGGGTCCATGTCAATCGGCGCCCTGGTCGCCGTGTTGGCTGCCTACAAGGAATTGTCCGCCCCCTGGAAAGAGCTTTTAAACTATTACCAGCGAATGGAAGATTCCCGCATCAAGTACGAACAACTGGTCGATCAATTCAAGCCCGATGGCTTAATCGACGAGGACCTGATTGATTTACCCGAGACAATACCCGAATGGATCAGCGGGCCCATTTCGGCTTCCAACGTGAGTTACGAAGTGGAAGAGGGAATGGCCACCGTTGCCGGTGCCTTCTTCAATATAGACCTCACGAGCCACACCGCCATATCCGGCCCCGATAGCGCTGGAAAATCGACGGTGATGGATTTGATCGCCCGCAATGTGTGGCCAACCAGTGGCAGGCTGAAAATCGGCGACACCTTTATGGACGAACTGCCGACCGCCTTTTACGGACGCTATTTTGCCTATGTGGACCAGGAGCCCTTCATCCGTTCCGGCACCCTGATGGACAACTTGTTGCTTGGCCTTAATCATACCCCCGACACCACCAAACCGACGGGCGAGGATGCTCTGGAATTGCGGGCCGAATCCGAAAAATCGGGTAACAGCCCCTATGACGTCCATGCCGACTGGATCGATTACACGTCGTCCGGCGTTGCCAACCGGGATGAACTTCTGGAGCGCGCCGTCGATATTCTAAACGAGGTTGGCCTGGGGCAGGATGTGTTCCAGATCGGCCTGCAACGCACCTTCAAAGCCGAGCAATATCCCAAACTGCTAACCGGCGTTTTGCAAGCCCGGGCGGCGGTCCGTGAACACCTGAAAAGCCCCGACCTTACGGAGCTGGTCGAAGTTTTCGATATCGACACGTTCAATACCAATGCCTCGGTAGCTGAGAATATCCTGTTTGGTGCCCCGGTTGACGATACGTTCAATGTTGAAACTCTGGGCGGAAACCCGAAAATCAACGCCGTTTTAAAGCAGTGCAACTTGACGGGAGAGTTTCTAGACATCGGTGCCGCCGTTGCCAAACTGATGATCGAATTGTTCCACGATCTGCCGCCGGGCCATGATTTTTTCGAACGCTTCAGCTTCATCGATTCCGAGATGATCCCGGAATATCAGAAAATTTTGGTCCGGGTGGGAGAAATCGGCCTTGGGGGGCTTGATGAAACCGAACGCAACTTACTGTCAGACCTGACATTCAAACTGGTACCCGCCCGCCACCGGCTGGACATGATCGATTCCGACATGCAGGAAAAAATCCTGCTTGCAAGGCGCCTCTTTATCGACTCCCTGGACGCGGAAATGTCCGGTCACATCGAATTTTTCCACGCCGAAAAATATATCTCATCGAGCAACATCCTGAACAATATCCTGTTTGGGAAGGCCGCCTTCAACAAGGCTGGCGGGCCGGAAAGAATAAACGATCTGTTGAGCGATGTAATCGACAGGCTTGACCTGCGAACGCAGATCACGGCCGTTGGCTTGGATTCCGAAGTCGGTATTTCGGGCAAGCGCCTGTCCATGGCACAACGGCAAAAGCTGGCTCTGGCCCGGGGGCTTATTAAACGCCCGCAATTGCTGATCGTCGACAAGGCGCTTTCGTCTTTGGACAAACCCAGCCAGCAACAAATATTCCAACGGGTCAAGGTCATGATGGACGGTCGTGGATTGGTCTGGGTCGAGGACGAAATCGAAGACCCGTCCCTTTACAATACAATACTGACGGTCGACCAGGGCAAGGTCAGCGGCAGCGATGATGCGCCCAAAGCGGCAGCGGCGCCTGCCGAAACTGCCGCTGCGACTGAAGGCGAAACGGCGGCACCGACAGATGCCCAGGCATCGCTTAATCGCGACGCACAATTGTTGGCCGGAATCCCGTTCTTCGCTGGCATGGACCGCTCGCGCCTGAAACTGTTGGCGTTTGCCAGTGACGAGTTACACCTGAATGCCGGGGAAACACTTTTTTGGCAGGGCGCCAAAGGCGAAACTGCTTATGTGGTGCTTACCGGTGAAATGAATGTCAACGTCGACGGCGCATCGGGAATCCGTACCGTCGCCACCTTCGGTCGCGGTGAATTGTTTGGCGAACTTGCGCTGCTGTGCGATGTCCCCCGCACGGCAACACTGGTCGCCAAGTCCGAAACGACCTTGCTGTCCATGACAAAAGACAACTTCATGAAACTGGTCGAAGAAAACCCGGAAGTCAGCCTTAACCTGACCCGCGTTATCGCCGGGCGTTTTGAAGCGACCATTCGCAACACCCAGCACGGTGCGCCGCTCTATGATGATGTAACTGGCCTGCCGAAAAAAGGCGTCTTCAAAGATCGCCTGAAACACACCATCAGCCAGGACAAACGTTCCGGAAATCATTCAGCCCTGGCTGTGATAAATCTGGAAGAACTGAAGGCGCTGCATGGTGGCGATGGTGGAAAAACCGGCAAGGACGCGCTGCTGGAAATTTCAGAACGACTGAAAGAGGTCTTGCGCGATACCGATACCGTGGCCCGGTTGGACCGCGATTTCGCCTTTGGCATTATCGCCTTCGGTGCCAATGGCGAGGTCGATATCGACGTTTTGAAACATCGACTGTCTCGCTCTTTAGAAAGGCCGATCAACGCTGGCGGCCAAAACATCACCCTTGAAACAGGTCTTAATTTTGAGATTTACCGACTGGATGATGAAAACATAGAAAAAACAGACGAAATTCTGGATGAAGAAAACTAGAGCTCTTCCAGACAAATAAGAGCCCGTTACCCGGCATGCCAGCGGCGCAGTACGTCCACGCCAATCACTGTTTTGCCAGCGGGGGCACCGGCATCGATGCGAGCCGGACTATCGACCTCGCCCAGACAATCGGCGACCGCGATAGCGCCGTCAAAATCATGGTCGCGGGTGTATGGACAATAGGTGACAACGGTGCCCACACCAGCGGCCCGTGCCGCCCTGAGCCCATTGTTGCTGTCTTCCAGCGCCAGACAGGAAGCGGCCGGTAACCGAAGTTTGTCGAGCACCCAAAGATACACATCCGGGGCCGGTTTCAAGTGCTCGACACAATCACCGGCACCGATGGCATCAAACCAGTCCAGCGCGGCTGAACCCAGCGTGTTTTCAATCAGCGCCTGAACGTTAACGGGCGTCGTCGTTGTCGCAATGGCCAGCACAAGGCCCTGTTCACGGCCGTCCAAAAGCAGGCGCTCGACACCAGGGCGAAGAGAAATACCGCCGGAATTAAGGGCGGCGACGTAGTGTTCGGTTTTGCGCTCGTGCAGCTTGATGATCAGGTCATCCAGATCATCATGGTCCAGCATATGGGGATGTGATGTTTCCACAAATCTGCGAATTCTGGCCCGCCCGCCGGTTATCGCCAACAAGTCGCTATAGAGCGGCGGTTGCCAGGTCCAGTCGAAATCAAAATCCTGAAAGGCCCGATTGAAGGCCAGGCGATGGCCTTCTTCGGTATCGGCCAAGGTGCCGTCGACATCAAATATAAGGGCCCTTAAAGACACCGTCATTGTCCATTCAAATGCAGGATAACCTGCCGCTGGTGCGGCGCCGTGCGGTGTTCAAACAGGAATATTCCCTGCCACGTGCCAAGCGCCAGGCGTCCTGCCATTAGCGGCACCGACAGGGAAACATCGCCCAAAGCGCTGCGAATGTGGGCCGGCATATCATCTCGGCCTTCGCTGGTATGGCGATAAAGTGATGCATCGTCGCTGACCAGTCGGCAGAAAAAAGTTTCCAGATCACGGCATACATCGGGATCGGCATTTTCCTGGATGGTCAGGCTGGCCGATGTGTGCGTGCAAAATACGGTCAGCAGGCCGCAATCAAAACCGTGGCCTTCCGCCCACGCCCTGACTTCATCGGTGAATTCGTACAGACCCTGCCCGCCGGTAGCGATGGTCAGGGTCGTTTGAACGTGCGTCATGGACCAATCCTGTGCAAGTGCTCGCCATTGGCCCGAAGCCAGACGCGCGAGGCCTGAACATCGTCCGTCAGCTCTGCCACGGCTTGCCAAAAGCGGGGGCCATGGTTCATATGGGCGAGGTGGGCGACCTCGTGAGCAACGACATAATCCAGCACCGCTTCGGGCGCCATCATCAGGCGCCAGCTAAAATTGAGACTACCCCCCGGCGAACAGGAACCCCAGCGCGATCGGGTATCCCGGATTGTGATCCTGCCCGGTTTTCGTTCAATCAACGCGGCCTTGGCAATTGCCCGGGTGGTAATTTCCTGGCGCGCCTGTTTTTTGAACCAATCAGTCAGGCGTCTGGCCATGTGCTCGGGTTCGCCCGGAATATGGATCGCTAAATCCTGGCGCACAATAATACCACGACGACCGGGCATACGGCACAAGGTGTGATCCTGCCCAAGATAAGGAACCCGCGCCCCTTCGGTAAAACGAAGGCGGTCAGGCAAAGCCCCCATTTGATTTGACAACCAGACCGATTGACGGCGCGCCATATCCAGGCCATCGATGGGATCGGCATGGGCCGGAATGGTCACCACGGCACCCTCTCCACCGGGTTCCAGCCTGAGGATCATTTTGCGCGCGCGGGCATTGCTGCGCACGGTCAATGGTATGGCGCGACCATCAATTTCGAGCTCGTAGTGATAGATCGAAACTTTGCGTTTTTTCAAAAGCTCAAACATCTATGCAATGGGCGGCAATGTATAAGAGGATGCCGCCAGACGATCGGCCAGCCCGGCGGATTGGGCATCGTCAAGTGCCACAAGCGGCGGGCGCACCGTGCGCCAGGCCCTGTCGCCGAAATGACCGGCCATGATATCTTTCAGGCCGGCAAATAAAGGATAGGCATAAACCGCGTCCTGAACCGCATTCAAATCCGCCTGTGCGCTGTCCATGGCGGCCGCGTCGCCCGACACCCAGGCTGTGTAAACATCGCGGGCAAGGGCGCTGGCGATATTGGCAACGGCCGTGATGCAGCCAATGCCGCCATCGCGCAATAACGGGGCAAGAAACTCATCGGACCCCGTCAACACCCCAAAACCGGGAAAGCGTTTTGCAGCTCCCGCCATGTTATCGTAGTCACCGGAACTGTCCTTCATGCCAGCGATGACATCCGGATAACGGACCAGCAACCGTTCAATCAGGTCGTAGCTGATCGGGACCGATGACATTTGCGGGAAATGATACAGGTAAATCTTCAGGCGACGATCAGCGACCCGGTCAATCACTTCCGAATAGGCGGCGAACAATCCATCATCGCTGACACCCTTGTAATAGAATGGCGGCAGCATCAGCACCCTGCTAGCACCGTTTTCAACCGCGTGACGTGTCAACGCGACCGTATCGGGGATAGAGCAACACCCGGTTCCGGGCATCAGGGTACTACCGGCAATACCACCGTCGATCAGGGCATCGACAATTGCCATGCGCTCGTCGACGGAAAAAGAATTTGCCTCGCCGGTGGTGCCAAGAACGGCCAGGCCATGGCAACCGTTTCTCAATAACCAACGGCAATGATCAACCAGCCCTGCCGCATTGATCGACAGGTCCGGGTTCAAGGGCGTCAGGACTGCGGCCAACACACCGCCCTGCACGGTATCAGAAGAAGGGGTATTACTCGACATGACGATGGTCCATAAAGTGCGGTCCGGTTTACACCGGCCAGGTGACAATGTGATCTTCAAGGTCGCCGGCCTGATCACCCGGCACGGCACGACCGCGCACAGATATACCGGCCCGGTGAACAGATTCAGGGTCGCCCGTGACCAGCGGGTGCCATTCGGGTAACGGCTTGCCATCGGCCAACAATTTGTAGGCGCACGTGGATGGCATCCAGTGTAAGTGCGCCACATTGCGTATGGTCAGACGCTCGCAATCGGGCATAAACTTTTTTCGCTGGGCATAATTACTGCACCGACATGCATCCACATCAAGCAGGGTGCAGGCGATATTGGTATAGCTGACTTCGCCGGTATCGCTGTCTTCCAGTTTTTCAAGACAACATCTGGCGCACCCGTCACAGAGCGATTCCCATTCCTGGGCATTCATTTCATCAAGCCGCTTGGTTTCCCAGAACGGTGCCGTTTTAGGGGGGGAAGTTTCGTCCATCTTGCTTAAACCCTAGTCAACCCGGTCAATCAGGTGGATGAAAGAGCCCATGACACGACCGTCAGCTAGCCCCGCCAAACCCAGGGAATCACCTCTGGCATCGCTGCATTCAAACAACGGCGCACCAGGGCTTTCTTTGAGCACCGTGGCGTAATGGAATTCGTGGCCACGGAACCTGGCCCCCGGAGCCCCCAGGGCATTCCCCGATCCCAGTGCAGCACTCGTATCAAGTTGCAAATCCCGGTACCCCAGATGCAATTTGCGTTCGGCAAACGATGTTTCCAGCGACAACAGGCCCGACATCACATGACGCTGGCCATCGGCGTCGGTCATTCCTTTGCCTAACACCATGTAGCCGCCGCATTCACCAAAAATTGTTGCCCCACGGGCCGCCGCTCCGCGCAATCCGTCCATAAACGTGGTCGCCGTCGCCAACCTATAGGCATGCAATTCCGGATATCCGCCGGGCAAATAGACGGCATCGGCGTCTTCTGGCGGCGGCACATCATCCAGTGGTGAAAAGAAACTGATTGCGGCACCCTGGGCGCGCCAGCCTTCAAGAATCATGGGGTAGCGGAACGTAAAGGCTTCATCATCTGCGATGGCGATGTTCTGGCCAAGCGGCTTTATGGGAGACGGCGCACCCTCTTTCTTGATCTGCTCACGCCCCGTTAAGGGGCGTGCCAGCGACAACATTTTTTCCACATCCACATGAAGTTCGACTTCGTTGGCCGCCACTTCAAGCAGTTGTTCAAGGTTCCGATATTCGCCCGCCTGAATCAGGCCCAGGTGACGGCTCGGCAGGTTCAGTTCTTCATTTCTGGGAATAAAGCCCAGCACCGGGATATGGGGGGTGGCCTCGGCCGCCGCCGTGCTCAATATGCCGCGATGCTTGTCGCCACCGATGCGATTAAAAATCACACCGGCGATTTCAAGCCCCGGTCGATGTGTTGCAAACCCCCGAAGGATCGCCCCGGCGGAAGCCCCTTGAGCCCCCGCATCAATTACAAGAACAACCGGCCAACCCGTCAACTCGGCCAGGTCGGCAGTCGATCCCTGTTCCTGTACCGCGCCGTCAAATAACCCCATGACACCTTCGCAAATCACCATCGCACCGTCGGCACCCAAGTCATGGGCCGCATGCAGTAACATCGAAGGCCGCATGGCCCATTGGTCAAGATTGCAGCACGGTGCCGAAGTTGCCGCGGTATGAAACGCCGGATCGATGTAATCGGGCCCGGCCTTGGCAGAGGCAATTTTAACACCCGAGCGTGACAAATGATGCAACAGCCCAAGCGTAATTACCGTCTTGCCCGACCCCGACGCAGGTGCGGCAATAATCAGTCCAGCGCCTGGCTGGACGGGCGTTTGAAGGTTTGAACTGTCGCTCATTTAAATCCCCCGATTGCGGCGGCCTATGCTCATTTACAAAAATTCCTTCAACCGTTCTGCCATTTCTTCACCATCGACACCATGGCTGAAATGGGAAATGAACTGCCCATCGGGGCCCATCAAATAAGTAATCGAGGAATGGTCCATCAAATAATCTTCGCCGCCGACTTCAGTGGCCTTGGCAAAATACGCCTTGTAGGTATTGGCGGCGGCGGCGACCTGATCAACGGTTCCCGACAGGCCGACCAACCTTGGGTGAAAATATTCGACGTACATTTTCATTTGTTCGGGCGTATCCCGTTCAGGATCGACGGTGATGAAAATGGGGACCACCTGGTCTGCTTTGTCGCCCAGTATATCAAGGGCTTCGGCCATGGCGCTGAGCGACGTCGGGCATACATCGGGGCAGAATGTATAGCCGAAGTAGACCAACATGAACTTGCCCTTGAAATCAGCCTCTGTCACCGCCTTGCCGTCTTGGTCGACAAGACTGAACGGGCCACCAATTTTCGGTTTTCCGGTGGCGGACTCGGAAATCACCATAGTCGGTGCGCCGACCGGGACCACATACTGGCGCCAAATCAGAACAGCAAAGCTGATCGCCAGGATCAGGACGATATAGAACGTCCGGCGCGGCAATCCGCCGCCCGCTTTTTTGGGGCTTTCGACCGGTGCCGGATCACCTTCCTTCTTGGTGTCCACAGCCGGGCTGTCTTTGGTGTCTTTCTTGTCGCTCATGAATACCCGCCTGTTCACTGGTCGTTATCTTGATAAAACCTACAGACAACATAAGGTAGCCCGCGTGCAATCGCCAACAAATCCATTCAATTGAGGTCGCAATTTACATCAATCCGCTTTGCGCAAATAGATGATTTTGTAGCTCAAGGCGACAAAAACGCCGCCGCCTACAATGTTTCCCAGAGTGACGGGCACCAGATTTCCAACAAAGCCCGCCACATCCAGGCCCGCTGTGGCGCCGGTGCCGCCTTCAAGAATCAGGGCCAGAGGGATAAAAAACATATTGGCGATGGAATGCTCGAACCCCAGGGCAACAAAAGCCGAAACGGGGAAGACAATGGCAAGAATCTTCGAACTCACGCTATGGGCGGCAAAACACAGCCAAACCGCCAGGCAGACCAGAATATTGCACAGCACGCCACGAACGAAAGCCTCGAAAAACGGCAAGGTCACCTTTCCTGCGGCGACCCCCATAATCGTCGCCTGCACACCATCCCCGCCCAGATGCTGAAAGCCTGACCCGGCCGCCATGACCGCCATGCCAACGGCACCGACAAAATTACCCACATATACGATGCCCCAATTGCGCAGTAATTCGCCCGTTCCAATGCGTCCATTGGCCCATCCCATGACGATCAGGGAATTACCGGTAAACAGTTCCGCCCCGCCAACCAGGACCAGAACAAGCCCCAGCGAGAAAACGACACCCCCCAACAACCGCGACGGCCCGAATCCCAAGCCTGTATCGGTCATTGTCACCAAATAGAACATGGCCCCCAGGGCGATGAAGGCCCCGGCCAGCACCGACAGGGCGAACATCGGCAAAAACGGCTGCCTGACCTTGGTAATGCCAGCATTTTCTATGCGCTGGGCGATTTCGGCAGGGGCATAAGCATCGGGTCCTGTTACGCTGTTCTGTGGCATGGCCGAACTCCTGTAATTTCAAGATATGGCGATAACTCGATTGGCAGGTTACATTACTGGCCATGTCCGACAAACCCGAAACAGAAACCCCAGCCAACCCCAAAGCCACCCTGCGGTCCGGCTGGACCACCGGCGCCTGTGCCTGTGCCGCCGCCGCCGCAAGCGTGCGCGCCCTGCTGTGCGGCGAATTTACAGAACACGTCACCATCGCCCTGCCGCGGGGGGAAACCCCGACTTTTGTTTTGTCGCAACACCACTGCGACGGCAAGGTCGCCACCGCCGGGGTCATCAAGGATGCGGGGGATGATCCCGACGTAACCCACGGGGCAAAAATCGTCGTCACCGTGCAGCGCAGCTCAGGCGGTCAGGGCATCACCTTTCATGCCGGTGACGGGGTTGGCACGGTCACCCTGCCAGGGTTACCCCTGGACGTGGGCGAACCCGCCATTAACCCGGCACCGCGAAAAATAATCGAAGACAACATTCGGGCCGTCGCCGCTGAATTTTCCGCCCCTGCCGATTTTGCCATCACCGTCGCCATTCCCGGGGGCCAGGAACTGGCCGAAAAAACAATGAACGGGCGACTTGGCATTCGGGGCGGCCTGTCGGTTTTGGGTACTACGGGCATCGTCAAACCCTATTCCTGTTCAGCCTGGATCCATTCCATCTACAGCGGCATCGATGTCGCGCGGGCCACCCACACCCCCCACATCGCCGGGGCCACGGGCAAAACATCGGAAGCCGCCGTGCAAGCGCTTTATGATTTGCCCGAAACGGCGCTGATCGACATGGGCGATTTTGCAGGCGGCATGCTTAAGCACCTGCGGCGTCATCCTGTCCCGCGCCTGACCATCGCCGGCGGGTTCGCGAAAATAGCCAAACTGGGCCAAGGCTGCATGGACCTGCATTCATCGCGTTCCCAGGTGGATTTTCAAAGACTGGCGAATTTGATGTCAGACCTGGGCGCTTCCCGGGCTGCCGTCGAAACCGCAAATTCAGCCAATACCGCCTTGCAGGTCCTGGATCTGGCCCGTACGGACAACATCCCGCTGGCCGACCGGATCGCGGCACTGGCCCGGGAAACTGCAATGGCCACCTTGTCGGGCGATACCCAGGTCGAGGTCATTATTTTTGATCGACAGGGAAGAATGGCCGGCCGGGCCGGAACGCCGTCATGAGCAAACGCCTGCTGATTTTGGGCGGCACCGGTGAAGCGGCAAACCTCGCCACGCAGGCGGTCGACACCTTCGGGACGGCGCTGGACGTGATCAGCTCTCTGGCCGGTCGGGTCAAGAACCCGCGCCCTTTGCCAGGCCAAGTCCGGGTCGGCGGCTTTGGCGGCAAGGACGGATTGGCCCGCTATATCAAAACTGAACAAATCGACCTGCTGATCGACGCCACTCACCCGTTCGCCACCGTCATCTCAGCCAATGCCCACAAGGCGTGCGACCAGACGGGTACGCCCAGGATGGTCCTGGTTCGCCCACATTGGCCTGCATTGCCCCAGGATTCGGGGTTGATCGTCCAAAACCTGGCCGCCGCTGCCCGGGCCTTGCCGAAACTTGGCAAGCGGGCTTTCTTAAGTTTCGGTCAAGGGGGGCTCGAGGCTTTTTCGCACCTTTCGGACACGACCTTCGTGGTCAGGGTCATTGATGACCCTGAAAAACCCATGCCCCTTGCCCAAGCCACCGTCATCACCGGGCGCCCGCCGTTCACGGTGGAAGGCGAAAAAGCACTTTATAAAAAACACGGCATCGACGTCCTGATATCCAAGAACAGCGGCGGCACGGCACTGCCTGGGAAAATCACCGCCGCCCTTGAGCTTGAAATTCCCATCGTATTAATCGCCCGCCCACCAACCACGCCCGGCGAACATGCAAGCAATATCCAAAACGTCCTTGGCTGGATATCGAACAAGATTTGAAGCCTGCCAAGACAAAGGCTTTATCTGACAAGTGGGAGTGCCCCCTCTTATTATTCTCGAAGCGGTGGTCTATGCTTGTTGTGAATTGGAACTTACCGGGAAAAGTATGCAAATATGAACAGGGCAGAAAAACGTCGCCAAAAAAAATTGGCCGAAAAAGCGACCCGGAAAGCAAAACCCGGCACACCCGCAACGGGTGCCATTGGGCCGTCGGCACGCCCCACCAAAGAAGCCTTTGATCTTGCCCTGCATTATTATAATGCGGGTCGCTTGCCTGAGACCGAGAGAACCTGCCAACAGACATTGCAAATCGACCCCAATCAGCCCGTTGTCTTGCACCTTCAAGGTGTGATCGCACGACAAACGGGGAAATATGATGCTTCCGCCAATCTGATAAACAAGGCCCTGGCTATCGAACCCGGTTACGCAGATGCACACCATGATCTCGGCCTTGCGCTAAATGATTTGGGAAAATACGAAGAGGCCGCTCAAAGCTACCAACGGGCGCTCGCCATCAAGCCCGAATTGGCAGATGCGCACTACAATCTTGGCAATGTCCTAAATCGACTGGGCAGACTGGAAGAGGCCGCACAAAGTTACACAAACGCGCTCGCCAACAAGCCTCATTTCCTCGAAGCCTTCAGCAATCTTGGCAGTACTCTTAAAGACTTGGGGCGGCTGGACGAGGCCGTGACTTATTTTGATAAAGCTCTCGATATTAATCCCGGATTTGCCGAGATACATAATAACCTTGGTGTTGCCTTATATGATTTGGGAAGGCATCAAGAGGCTGCGGAAAGCTACAAAAAAGCCATCGCCATTATGCCCTCTTTCGCCGAGGCCCACAGCAATCTTGGCAATGTCTTCAAAGAGCAGGGAAATATGGAAGAGGCCCTGGCAAGCATCAACAAGGCGCTCGCCATCAAACCCGATTTCGCCGACGCCCACTTTAATCTTGGAAACGTGTTTAAGAAGCTGGAGAAGTACGAAGAGGCTGCGAAAAGTTACCAAAAGGCCACGGCCCTTAAACCCGATTTCGCCGACGCCCACTACAATCTTGGCATCGTGCTGAAAGAAAGCGATCGGCTGGATGAAGCCGTGGAAAACCTTAAGGCGGCCCTGATTATTCTGCCCCGTTTCGAAAAAGCCGAGCACGTTCTGAATTCATTGCTTGGAAACACAAGCGATTGCGCACCCAAAAATTACGTTGAAGATTTATTCGATCCATATGCGGAAAAATTCGAGAAACATTTGATCAATGACCTCGAATATAGTGCGCCCTCTTTAATCAAGAAAACCCTTGTTGATTTAGGTCTGGTTAAAGGGAAATTTGGCAAAGTTATTGATTTGGGCTGTGGCACGGGACTCGCCGGAGTTCAATTCGCAGACATAGCAGAATCTCTTGTCGGCATCGACTTATCTGACAACATGATTCGTAAGGCAAAAGAGAAAAATATATATACCGGGCTCTATGTCGACGACATTGTCGACGGGCTTGAAAATCTAAATGAAAAATTTGATGTTTTTATCTCCACGGATGTTTTCATCTATATTGGCAACCTGCTTCCTATATTCAAAAGCGTCAAAAAGCATTTTCAAAAACAGTCTATTTTTACCTTTTGTACAGAGCACGCCCAATCTGGAGATTTTGTTCTTCAAAAGACATGCCGTTACGCACATTCAAAAGATTATGTTGAATCCGTCGCAAAAACAGCGGGTCTTCAGGTCACGCATTCTTCGCAATTTGACCTTAGGAAAGAAAATGATAATTGGGTCGCCGGTGGCATTTATGTACTGCGGAGCGTGTGACCCCCGGCGCAACTGACGTTGCCCTGCAATTGCGGGCATTTCTTTTGAACCAAAAGGCGGCACCACGCGTCAGGTCAACCTGCCCTTTCCTCAGCAGCACGCCGCCTGATGACAATGAACAGGTACGCCAACGCCGTCGGGAACATCAAAAGACTATAGATCGCACCCGGGATCATCATCGTGGTTGATCCGATCAGGGTCAGGGCGACAAAGATTGCCAGCGTGCCGTTTTGCAAACCGCATTCAAGGGTAATGGCGGTTTGCTGCGGCGCACCCAGCCGGCTCATTCTGGCGATGGTCAGGGCCAGGGCCATCATAATCAGGTTAAGGCTGAGCGTCACCGGGCCAGCCTGCCTGAAATAATCAACAACGTTGGCTTTTTCAGCCAGGATTGCGCCCGCGATGATAACCACGAACAGCACAGAGGCGATGATGCGGGCGATGCGTTCAAATTTTTGCGCGAATACCGGGGCGTATCGTTTGACCACCATGCCAATGATCACCGGAACCGTGGTGATGGCAAAAACCCCAAGCACCGTTTTGCCGATGGAAAGTTCGGGCGCCGTGGCGGCATCCATAAAGTGAACAATGGAAAAGCTGACAATAAAAGGCAGGGTCACAACAGCCAGCAAGCTGATGATCGCGGTCATGGAAACGGAAAGTGCCGTATCGCCCCTGGCAAGGTACGTCATCAGGTTCGACGTAACACCGCCCGGACACGCCGCGATGATCATCACCCCGACGGCCAACGCCGGTTCAATCGTCCAAAACGACAGCAGGCCAAACGCCACCAGCGGCAACAGGGCCACCTGGCTTAAAGCGCCGATGAAGAAATCCTTGGGCTGAACGGCAACCCGTTTGAAGTCTTTTATGGCCAGTTCAAGGCCCACCGAAAACATGATGAAAGCCAGGGACAAAGGCAAAAAGATCTGCGTGATGACGTTGCCGTTTTCCATTGTTTACCCCCTTGGAATATTACGAATCTCTTGTCAGACGATAATCGGTAAGACTTGGTCGCGCAACGACCGTCGCCCGTGATGGTAAGGGAGGGTTGTGGTCTAGACTTCTCCCTCAATCCAGTTCAGATTGAAACATTCATTCCGTGAAAGAGGAAAGTGTGCCCGTGACCATCGAATATTTTCTGGCCTTCAATTTGGCATTGATCGCCGCCATCGCCAGTCCGGGTCCTGCGCTCCTGATTGCTATCCGCACAACGCTGAGCGAGGGCAAAATCGCGGGAATAGCTATGGGTTGCGGCCTTGGCCTGATGGCCGCGATGTGGACATTGATGGCACTTCTCGGGTTAGAGGGGATTTTCAAACTTTTCCCATGGGCCTACGCCACTGCAAAAATTATCGGCGCCCTGTATTTGCTGTACATCGCCTGGACGACCTGGCGCGATGCCAAAGACCCGATAGCCAATTCATCAAAACCGACGGCTTACGCCTTCCGCCACGGTTTGCTAATTAATCTGTCAAACCCGAAGTCGGTTTTGTTTGCCGCTGCCGTGCTGATTGTCATTTTCCCGCCCGACATGACGCTGATGGAAAAAGCATTCGTGGCGATCAATCACCTGCTGGTCGAAATTGCATTTTACAGCGTACTCGCCCTGGTCATGAGTACAGAAACCGTCAGCAAAACCTATCTGCGGGCGAAAGTTTACCTCGATCGATTCGCTGCTTTGGTGCTCGGCGCGCTCGGATTACGCTTGCTGTTCCATCGCTAGATAGAGCAAAAATCTAGGCTTTCGGCCTTAAAACGTGGTGGTGGTCGGCGGCATAAAGCCTTGAATCATCAAAGCCTTTCACATCCAGCACCCGACCGACCAAAATCAGCGCCGTGCGGGTAATACCGGCGGCCTTCACTTTGGCGCGAAGGTCACCAAGGGTTCCGCGAATGATCAGCTCGTCGGGCCAGCTTGCGCGATAGATCATGGCTGCCGGGCAATCTTCGCCGTAATGGGGCACCAGTTCGCGCACCACCTTGGCCATGTTGTTGACCGACAAATGCAGCGCCAGGGTCGCACCACTTTTTCCCAGGGTGGCAAGGTCTTCGCCGCTTGGCATGTCGGATGATCGTACCGCCGTGCGGGTCAGGATCACCGTCTGGCTGATGCCGGGCAGGGTCAGTTCCGTTTTCATGGCCGCCGCCGCTGCGGCATAGGCCGAAACGCCGGGGGTCACATCGTAATCGATACCCAGATCATCCAGCCTGCGCATCTGTTCTGCCGTAGCACCATACAATGAAGGATCGCCCGAATGGACGCGGGCGATGTTTAGTCCCTGTTCATGGGCGGTGATGATTTCGGCGATGATTTCATCCAGATGCATTGGGGCCGTATCGACAACGCGGGCACCGGGGCCTGCCTCGGCAATGACGGCTTCGGGCACCAACGATCCCGCATACAGCACCAACCCCGCCCCTTTGATCAGGTTCAGGCCACGCACGGTAATCAGGTCGGCGGCACCCGGTCCGGCGCCGATAAAATGAACGGTCATTGATTGGTTCCACGACCCAGGATTATGTCAAGAATTCGCCCCGTCGCTTTTTCGATCAGCACGATATCGTCTTCAACAACGATCCGGTCGGTCCCCTTCCGGGGTTCGGGAAGTTGTGCGACAAGATCGTCGGGCAATTCGCGAACCGCCAGCCCCGGCGGCAAGGTACGGCGTCGTTCTAGCTGTCGTTTCAATCCAGGTGGCAATTCCTTGCGCTTTGCCAGACCCGGCGGCAATTTTTTGTGTTTGCCTTTTCCCTTGTTGGCCTTGTTCTTGTTCTTCTTGTTTTTATGAACCTTGCGGTCTTCATCCCGATCCCTGGAATCACGCACTGCGTCATTGCCGGGAAGGCCGCCGCGATTTTTCAAATAATCATCAATGACCCGTTTTTCATCCGCGCTGAAGACACTGTCAATGACAGCACCGGCAAGCACATCGACGACGGTCTGCGTTGTCGTCTGGGCCGCGAGCGGGGCCGTACTTAACATCAACAAAAAAAGTGCTGAAATGATTTTCATGGTTAAATTCCTTGGTCCCATCGGTCAGATCATTTTAGACGCATAGCCGCGCGGCGTGTAAAGCCAGGTGCGGTGGCCCCGTTCGATTCGCTTGCTTTGTGAATTACCGACCACCACCATGGTCAGCATGTCGGCGTGGTCTGGCGTCAGTTCACCCAGGGTGATGACGTCCAAGGTTTCACCCTCGCGGCCCAGGTTGCGGGCCAGTGCCACAGGCGTTTCCGGAGGACGCCCTTCCAGCAACAAATCTCGCGCCCGTGCCAATTGCGTAATCCTGCGTTTTGATACCGGGTTATAAAAGGCGACGACAAAATCGCCTTGGGCGGCGGCCTTCAGGCGACGTTCAATTTCTTCCCAAGGGGTGAGCAGGTCTGACAGGGATATGGTGCAAAAGTCGTGGCCCATGGGCGCACCGATGCGTGAGGCGGCGGCCTGAAATGCCGAAATGCCCGGCGTCACGGCAATATCCACCCGGTTCCAGTCGGGCTTGTTTTCCCGGTCCAGAAGTTCAAACACCAGTGTTGCGAGCGCATAAATACCGGCATCACCCGAACAGACCAGCGCGACGGATTTCCCCTCACCCGCCAGTTCCAGGGCCATGCGGACCCGGTCTTCTTCCTGGGCCAATTGCGAAGAATGGCGAACTTTTCCAACAATTTCGTGTGCCACGAGGTTAAGGTACAGGTCATAGCCGACCACGTCCGTCGCGCCCGCCAATGCCGCCGTTGCCGCAGGCGTGCGCCATTCATCACTACCCGGCCCGATACCGACGACACGCAAGCGACCGCGCGCGCGACCAATGGTTTGGGCGTCCAGATCACTTTGTGCGAATCCAATGGCGCAGGTGGCCCGGTTGGTTTTATGTTTTTCCACGCGCAAGGTCCCCGCGCTGCCAACGGCGGCCAGTGCCGCTCCTTCGGCGACACCATGGCAACCAACTTCGCCAAAGACAACGTCCGACGGGTTGGCCAAACGAGGGGTCTGGGCTTCAAGCTCTCTTGCGTCAAAAAAGCGCACGGGCACATTTAAATGCTCCGCCACGGCATGAACCGCGGGTTCATCCATTTTAACGTCAATGGATACGACACACGCCACCGACAAAGGCGACAAACCGGATATTTTGAGCGTTTCTTCGACGAGGCCGATCAGTTCATCCGGATCGCAATTACGCTCGCAACCAACCCCGATTGCCAGAACGGGCGGATGCAACACGACATCGTCGCTTTGGTGATCAACCGATTTTTCGGTTACCCGAACGCCGCCATTTTCAGGGGCCTCGTCCGTCATGACAAACGGTGCACCGGAATCCGTAAGCCAGTCGGCGGTGCCGCAGTCGTGACTGAGTGACACACCTTCCCCGCCAAGCAACCGTGCCGCGATGCTTTTCGCTGCACTTGCATTAACGACGTTCCAGCCCTTGGGCGGTTCATCCAATGCCAGCCCAAAGCGCACATCCCCTGCCGTCGTCACCGCGGCATGACCACCGCACAAGGTGGCGATTTCCTGGGCCAGCCGATTGCCGCCATGGTGGCCGCCCAGCAGCGGCACGGCGCTGTCGCCATCAGCCGAAAGTGCGATCACTGGCGGTTCGGACATCTTGTCGGCCAATACCGGGGCCAACGAACGAATCAAGATCCCGGCGGCACAGATGCCGACAATGGGTTCGCCCGATAAAAACAGTTTCTGGATGTGCCCCGTTACATCGGAAAACATAACATCCGCATCGCCGGTTCGCCCGATCAGGCCGTGCACACGGGCGCCAGCAAACTGGCCTTTCAGGCGCTGCGCCAATTCAAAACCGTTGGCATCAAGGGCAAGCAGGGCCGTCATAGTATATCTCCAAATTGGGCAGGAACGAGGATCATTGCAAAATAATGGCTGCCGTCCGGCACATCATTCAAGGGCAGGACACGGCCATCCGGAAGCGAGGCACGTTCGACAAAAATCGCGTTCGCGTCACGGCCAATGGACTTTAAAACATCGCGAACTTTTTCCAGATGACGACCGACCTTGAAGATGGCCGTAGCATCACCGCCTGACAGGCGTCGCAGCAAGTCTTCCCGGTCCAGCGTCGCCGGGATAATCGCCAGGCACTCGTGGCGGGAAACCAGCGCCAGGCCCGCCGCCGCGGCACTGGCGCCCAACGAGCTTACTCCCGGCACAACCTGCACGGCATAACCCTGCACGCGTTCAAGCACATACATGAATGAGCCATAAAGCAGTGGGTCGCCCTCGCACAGCATAGCGACATCGCGCCCTGCATCCAGATGACCGGTTATAACCTGGGCGTATTGATCATAAATTTTTGCCCCCGGTGCGGCATCTTCCAGCATGGCAATGGGTATTTCGATTTCCGTTTTGCCGGGCGCTATGAATGGATCAGCGATGGTACGAGCCAAAGACTTTTTCTGGGCATCCTCGGTCTTGGCCACGATGCACGCGATCACCGGAACGTCCTTTAGAACCTTTACGGCCTTCAGGGTCATCAGGTCCGGATCCCCCGGACCAACGCCAAGGCCGTATAACGTACCGGTCATGATTTTGTCGCCGCAAACTGGGTAACCCGCAACAGGGGCCGAAACGCGATCTTGCCGCCAATGGGGGCCGCCCGTTCGATGCCAATACGGACCAGTTCACCACCATGTTCGTTTTGAAAGTTCACCAGCGCCTGTTCGGCCTCGATGGTGACGCCGTTGGCGACCAGACGACCGCCGCTTTTCAGCGCATCCCATGCGGCGGCCAGCACGCCGACTTCAGAAACCCCACCACCGATGAAGATGGCGTCCGGTGCCGGTCCGACTTCTGGCAACACAGTGGGCAAAACACCGGGCACGCGGCCTTCGATGATTTTTAAAGATGGCACGCCCAAATTGAGGGCGTTGCGGGCCATGCGGGCGACGCGGGTGGCATTGCTTTCAAAGGCCACGGCCTTGCGTTCGCCCCCCAGGCGCAGCCATTCGATGGCGACGGAACCCGACCCCGCGCCCAAATCCCACAACATCTGGCCCGGCAACGATTGCAGGGCGGCCAGCGTGGCGGCGCGAACTTCGCGCTTGGTCAACTGCCCATCGTGTTCGAAAGCATCATCAGGCAGGCCTGGCGCGCGGGTATAGGTTGCCGTGTTTTCGCCCCCCACACAGTCAATGGCCAGGGTGTTTAATTCGGCAGCCCGGCCCATGGCCCAATCGCTGGCGCGCCCTGCCATCCGGTTTTCCTGCGGCCCGCCCAGATGTTCAAGCACGGTGATCGTGCTGTCGCCATAGCCGTGGTTTGTCATAAGTGCCGCTACTTCGGCGGGTGATCCACCATCACGGCTGAGCACCAGCAACCTGGCACCGGGATTGAAGTGCAGGGCGAGAACATCCAGCGGGCGACCATGGATGGTGACAAGCTGGCAATCGGGGATCGACCAGCCCATGCGCGCCGCCGCAAGACTGAAAGCACCGGGGGCCGGAAAAACCCGCAGTGCATCCGCACCAAAGCGCCGGGCCAATGTCGCGCCAACGCCGTAGTGCAGGGGATCGCCCGACGCGAGAACGAGAATTTGTTGACCCCGGCGTGTTTCGATTTCATCCAGGGTCGGGCCAAAACCTTCGGCCCAGGTCAGGCGTTCGCCCGTAAAGTCCGGCACCTTTTCATGGTGGCGGTCGCCGCCGACCAAAACATCCGTCGCCATGATCAGGGTACAAAGAGCCGGGCTCAGGCCCTTAAGCCCATCTTCCCCTATGCCGATGACGGTGATCCAGGGCTGGTCGGTCATTTGGCGGGGTCTCCGGTCAGGGCATTGACGGCGGCTGAGGCCAGCGCGCTGCCGCCCCGGCGACCTTTCAGCGTAATATACGGCACACCCAGGCGGGATGCTGCATCGATCAAGGCCTGCTTTGATTCTGCCGCCCCCACGAAGCCGACGGCAAAACCCAGAATAAGCGCCGGGCGGGGCCAGCCACCATCGAGCAATTCGAGCAGGCGAAACAGGGCGGTCGGGGCATTGCCGATGCTGACCACGGCACCTTCGATACGGTCTTGCCATAGATCCAGTGCTGCGGCGGATCGGGTGGTGCCAAGGTCGTGCGCCAAGTCGCGCACGCCATCACCGTTTAGGGTACAGATCACTTGATTTTCGCAAGGCAGTCGGTTTTTGATGATTCCGGCGGCGACCATTTCGGCGTCGGCAAAAATAGCCGCGCCCGATTGCAAGGCACTGCGACCCGCCGCTGCCGCCCCTTCGGACCATGCAAGGTCTTCGACAATATCGGTCATGCCGCAGGCGTGCACCAGGCGCGCCGCAACGGGTGCGATGTCTGCTGGCAGGGCCGACAGGTCCACCGCTTCGTTGATCAGCTCGAACGAACGCTCGTAAATTTCAGCCGGATCCCGCAGGTAGTCGTACGGCTCAGGTCTCGTGGTCATGGTCGTGTCCATGGCCATGGTGATGGCCGTGATCGTGGTCATGATGACCGTCGACGCCAATGCCGCGCACATGATGATGGTGGCCGACCTGCGGCTGGCCAACATCGGCTTCGTAACCGATGATTTGTTCGCGGTATTTGCAAAGCTGGCAATTCATCAGGTTTTCGCCGGTCAGCATTTCGGTCACCCGGGAAGCGAACGTATCGATCAGCAACGGATGATCGTTAAGATACGGCGCCTTGATGAACTGGATATCAGGATGGGCCGTGGCGGCGGCATCGACCCAGTCATAAATACGCCGAACCAATATACCGGTGAACAGGAAGTACGGAAAGACGATGATCCGCCGGTAGCCCAGCTTGGCGGCATGGGCCAGGCCCGCATCGACCAGCGGTGACGTCACCCCGGAATAGCTGACTTCGGCCCAGCCAAAGCCCATACCTTCCCATAGCATACGGGTGATTTTGCTAACGTTGGAATTGGCATCGGAATCATTGGTGCCGCGCCCCACCACCATCAACAAGGTGTCCTTGCGATCAACGGTTCCGGGTGCGGCGGCCTCGGCTTCTTCGATGCGCGCGGCCGCGGCCTTAAGCAGGCGCGAATCAACCGCCAGTTCCCGGCCATAGCGCACATCGATATCGGGATTTTCGGCGGCGAATTCATTGACTTCGCTGGGCAGATCATTTTTTACGTGTCCGGCGGCGAACAACATGCCGGGCAGGCACAGAATTCGTTTGGCGCCCCGGTCTTTCAGCTTATCAAGGCCTTCGCGCAACACCGGTTTGGCAAATTCAAGGAAGCCGCTTTCCACGTCGTACTGGGGAAACAAAGCGCGGAAGTGTCCGGCCAGAGAATTGAATTGTGATACCGCGTCCTGGTCGCGGCTGCCGTGTCCACAAATCATCAGGCCGGTTTTTATTTCCGGTGCGTTATCAGTCGTGCTGGTATTCGTCATACGCCTGGTCCTTGCCTTCGAGCGTTCAAATTTAAAGTGCGCCTGGTCATTGCCTCCGGGCAGGCGGACTATAAGCCGGGCGAGCCCGACTGTCAGCACGTAAAGTTATCCGTGCTTTAAGTATTTTGTTTGACCTTGCCGGGGGCGGTCAGCACACTGCGGCCATGTTTACTTTCGGTCTTGCTGGCGATATCCACGGGTTCGATCCTCTGGCCCTGTTGTTGATCGCGTTAATTATCGAGGCCTCTGTCGGCGATGCCCGACTGCTGTTCAAATTCGTGCCCCACCCGATAATCCTGATCGGCAAAATGATCGACTGGTTCGATCGCAAGCTAAACCGCGAAGACCGATCAGAAATGGATCGGGCGATCCGCGGCGCGCTGGTGGTTGTGATCGTCGTAACAATATGTGGCGGCCTTGGCTGGGCCGTTGCCTGGCTGACCCAGAACCATGACTTTGGCTGGATTGTCGAGCTGTTCGGGCTCACCGCCCTGCTGGCCGGTCGCGCCCTGTACGACCGGGTTCGCGCCGTTGCCTTGGCCCTTCGCGAAGGGCTGGAACCGGCCCGCCTGGAAGTGGCGCATATCGTTGGCCGCGACCCCCGTCAACTTGACGAGCACGGCGTTGCCCGTGCCACCATCGAATCAGCGGCTGAAAACTTTTGCGACGGCGTCGTTGCACCGGTGTTCTGGTATGTGCTGTTCGGTTTTCCGGGGCTTCTGATCTACAAGGCGGTCAACACCATGGACAGCATGATCGGCCACATGACGCCCCGGTATCGCGCTTTTGGTATGACGGCGGCAAGGCTTGATGATGTGCTGAACCTGATCCCGGCCCGCCTGTCGGGCTTGTTTATCGCCTTGGGTGCCCTGTTCGTGCCAACGGCCAGCCCTAAAGGCGCCTTCAAAGTCATGCTGCGCGATGCCGGAAAGCATAAATCCATGAACGCCGGGTGGCCCGAAGGGGCTGCTGCAGGGGCACTGGGTTTGGCGCTGGCCGGGCCGCGCCGGTATTCCCAACGGGTTGTCGATGACCCATGGATCGGAGACGGAACCGCCAAGGCAACGAACAAGGATATCCACCGCATGCTTTACCTGTACATGGTGGCCTCGCTGATCAACGGCGTGTGGGTGACGGCATTGGCGATCATCCGACTGAGCCCCTGACGCAATACAACCTGGCTGTTTTTACGCGGGTGGCGGTTTTGCTTGCGTAGGTTTGGGTTTATTCAAACGCCCCAAGTTCACGTATATCGCCGATTTTCGACGGGGCATTCCCGGATGGTTTGCGCCAGAACCTGTTCATCAGGCTAACCCCCATACGGAAGAAGCGAACGGTCTCGATATCTGTTGCTTTGCGTATTTGGCCGTCTTCCTGCCGGACGCTCAGGTTTCCAGGCGGGACGACGTGATAACTGATAATTCCTTGCATTGTTGTTTCCTACCACTTTGTGTCAGGCCCCCGTCATTTCAAATGAAAGACCGGGGGAAGGCTGACGATGGAGATGTCATGAAACAATTATGCCAGAGCATTGTTACGTCCGTATTTCTGCAATGTGACTATTGTGTTGCCACGCGAAAGATGACGGAGAATTAGTTTTCGTCTCAAACCCGCCTTATTATACAGGCACTGGCAGCAGAATATGGCATTGTCACTGTCAACAAATGACACTTGGGACTATTGCGGAGAGATGAATTGACCGAGTCGGGAATTTTTTACGACATTCTTATTTTTCTGGTCGCCGCCGTTGTCGTGGTACCGGCGTTTCGACGCCTGCGCACAAGCCCCATACTGGGGTATCTGGTGGCAGGCATTATTATCGGGCCGCACGGGCTGGCGATTATCAGCGATTCCAAGGGCGCCCATACACTGGCTGAATTCGGTGTCGTCTTCTTGCTGTTCATGATCGGGCTGGAATTGTCGGTTGAGCGCCTGCGCCTGCTGGGCCGATATGTTTTTGGCCTTGGTGCCTTGCAGGTCACCATTACCGGCTGTGTCATTGGCGGTGTCGCCCTGGCACTTGGCCTTGGCAAAGAAGCCGCCATCGTTATCGGCGGTGGACTGGCTTTGTCATCCACCGCGTTCGTCTTGCAGTTGCTGATGGAACGAGACGAAAAGGCCACATCCTACGGCAAGATTTCCTTCGCCGTGCTGCTGTTCCAGGATCTGGCCATCGTCCCCCTGTTGATGATGGTTGCCCTGCTTGGCGAAGGGGGCGGGGAAGAATCCTTCATCATCGCCATGGGTTTTGCGGTCCTGAAAGCCGCCGGGGCGTTGATCCTGGTGGTCGGCATCGGGCGTCTGGTCTTGCGACCGATTTACCGGATTGTCGCCGAGGCCCGAAGTTCTGAACTGTTTGTCGCGACCACCTTGCTGGTGGTTCTGGGTATAGGCTGGCTGATGTCGCTGGCGGGCATTTCCATGGTGCTGGGCGCTTTCCTGTCGGGCCTGCTTTTGTCAGAAACCGAATACAAGCATCAGGTCGAAGCCGACATCAGGCCCTTTCGCGGGCTCCTGCTGGGACTGTTTTTCATTACCGTCGGCATGTCCATCGATATTGCCTTCATCTGGCAGGAACTGGCAACAATTGCCCTTCTTGTCGTTAGCCTGATGGTAGGAAAAACCGTGATCACGGCGGGGCTTTGCCGGATGTTCGGGGTGTCTTTCGGCGATTCTGTGCGGTCAGGGCTATTGCTGTCGCAGGGCGGGGAATTCGGGTTTATCCTGTTTCTGGCCGCCAACGCCCTGGGGCTGCTTGCCGGTGAAACCACGCAAATTTTGCTTGCCGGGGTAACCCTGACAATGGTCGCGACCCCGCTTATGGCCTATCTTGGCGGTCAGTTTTCAGAATTCCTGGCCCGAAAAAACAAAATTTCCGTCGCCAGGGTCGATGACATCGAAGACGACGTTCACGACCATGTCCTGATTATCGGTTTTGGGCGGGTTGGCCAGACCGTGGCGAAGATCCTTTCTGCCGGTGGCATCTCCTACGTCGCCCTGGACCTGGACGCCGCCCGGGTCGCTGCGTGCCATGCCAAGGGCATGCCGTGTTTCTTTGGCAATGCAAGCCAGATCGGCGTTCTTAAATCTGCCGGTGCCGTGCGCGCCAAGGGAGCGGTGATAACGATCGATCAACCCCGAACGACCGATACACTTGTTTGGGCCTTACATGAATTCCTGCCGGATCTACCCATATTCGTGCGGGCCCGGGATTTGCCACACGGCCGACGTATCGAAGCCGAAGGCGCAACCCAAGCCGTTCCGGAAACCCTGGAAGCCAGCCTGCAATTGGCGGCCATCGCCATGACATCCATGGGGGTCAGTTCCGACGAGGTCCGGGGACTGGTGCAGGAAATTCGCGACAACGACTACGCCACCCTGGGCGAGACAATCCACAAGTAAGTTATTCAGCGTCCTTTGAGCGTTCTTGCCGCATTTAAAAGTGCATCCAGGTCCATATGCGCTTCCAGATGGTCGGCCAGGGCATCGAGGGTTTGTTCGATGCGCGCTTCGTAAGCTATTGCGTGACCGCGACCGCCGCGAATGGCATCCAGAAAAGCCCGGCGGAAAGCATCGGCGGCGAAAATGCCGTGCACGTAGGTACCCATGATATTGCCATCTTGCGACAGGGCCCCTTCGCCGCGCCCGTCATCCAGGGTCAACCACGGGCGCAAGCGATCCGGGCCTTCGCTTAAACCCAGATGCATTTCGTATCCATGGACTTTTTCGCCACTGACCTGATCGCGCCCGGTTACGGTTTCCAGGGTCTTGTCGTCGCTAAGAACGGTTTCCACATCAAGCAGGCCAAGGCCATGAACGGTGCCTGCCGGTCCTTCAACGCCGCCTGGATCACTTAAGCGACTGCCCAGCATTTGATAGCCGCCGCACAAACCCACCACCAGGCCACCGCGTCGCACATGAGCGGCCAGGTCCACGTCCCAGCCCTGTGCCCTGAAATGCCCCAGGTCGGCGATGGTCGCTTTGGAGCCCGGCAACACAACCACATCGGCATCCCCCGGCAAGGGCGACCCGGCTTCGATAATGTCGACGGTCACGCCGGGTTCGGCGGCGAGTGGATCGAGATCATCAAAATTGGCGATGCGCGACAGGCGCGGCACGGCGATCCGAATGATTGTGCCGCCCGAAGGTGCTGGTTCGGCGTTATCCAGCGACATGGCATCTTCTTTTGGCAAGAAGCGCGCATCAGCGAAAAACGGCACCAGGCCGAACGTGCGAAGGCCGCATCGTTCGGTGATAATATCATCAGCACTGTCAAACAGGGTCGGGTCGCCGCGAAATTTGTTGATGATGTATCCGGCCAGCAGGTCCCGTTCGTGGGGCGCTAAAAGAACATGGGTGCCGACCAGCGAGGCGATGACCCCGCCCCGGTCCACATCCCCGATCAGCACGACGGGAACCTGGGCGGCTTCGGCAAATCCGAAATTGGCGATATCTCCCCGGCGCAGGTTTACCTCGGCGGCACTGCCGGCCCCTTCCACCAACACCAGGTCGGCATCGCTGGCGACAATCGAAAAACTTTCCAGTACGGCATCAAGCAATTTGGGTTTAAGTGCATGGTATCCACCGGCCTTGACCGACCCCACAACTTTCCCCTGAACCACAACCTGCGCGCCGGTTTCGCTTTCAGGTTTCAGCAGGACCGGATTCATATGGGTGCTGGGTTCAACATGGGCGGCGCGCGCCTGCAAGGCCTGGGCACGACCAATTTCACCACCTTCACGCGTGACGGCGGCATTGTTGGACATGTTCTGCGGTTTAAACGGGCGCACTTTCAGGCCGCGATTGTGATAGGCCCGGCACAAACCGGCAACCAGCAGGGATTTTCCCACATCCGAACCCGTGCCTTGAAACATCAAGGCACGGCAGGGGGATGGTTCAGTTCGCACCAAGAGTTGCCCTTAAGGCATTTGATTGGGGATTATCGAAGCGCCCCCCATAAAGAATTTCCCGTGGCGTCGTCCCGGAACCGTAATAGGCGTCATTCAAATCATTGCGCCGGGCCAGTACGGCACCTTCCAGTGCGGCACCGCCAAACAGGCCGATCTTGGAATTGGAAAACGCCAGGACATCGACGCCAATATTGGTGGTCGTTGAAATTTCAGCACCCATCCCGATCAGGCCAACCGTCACGCCCGCATCGGCACCCAGCTTGCCCTGGTGTTTGATAACCGCGTCGACGGCCTTGTCGCTACGCAAAACCAGGACGATTTCCGTATCCTGCAAGCCCGCCTGCAAGCCAACGCTGGCGGCGGCGAGATGGTAAAAGGCCGGCGGGCTCCACGAACCATCATCGCGCCGTGCCAACATAACGCCTTTGCCGCCTTCGCCGCCAATGATCAGGCCCGCCTTGATAACCGTCGGCAGAACGACGACTCCCTTGGCTCCGTTCATATAATGGGCGAACAATTTCAAATCCGGCATGCCCTTGAAGCGCTGCACAGTATCGAGGGACTGGTTGACCAGATCGACAGCAATTGAGCCCGGTTCGCGGCGCAATTCCGCACACCCACCAAGTGTCACTGTGGTTATTAAAAATACCGAAAGAATGATGAACTTTTTCATGAATATCCCTACATGCCGAATAACAGCGAATCGCCGATTGCGGGATAATCTACCGCGAAAAAGTTAAAATTCTACGCCTGCCTGCGCTTTTACGCCGGACCGGAAGGGGTGCTTCAGCAACGTCATCTCGGTGGCAAGGTCAGCCGCTTCGATCAGTTCTTCCTTCGCGTTACGCCCCGTCACCACCACGTGCAGGCTGTCAGGCTTGGCCAGCAATCCCGCAAGAACATCATCAAACGCCAAATAATCATACCGCAGCACGATGTTCAGTTCATCCAGGATAACCATGGAATAGGACGGGTCGGCGATCATTTCCTGCGCCGCCGCCCAGGCTTTTTCAGCCGCTGCAATATCGCGGGTCTTGTCCTGGGTTTCCCAGGTAAAGCCTTCGCCCAGCGCCTTGATCGTCACCTGGTCGGGGAACGCATCAAACACCACCCGTTCGCCGGTTTCCCAAGCCCCCTTGACGAACTGCACGATGCCTATTTTCTTGCCGTGACCAATCATCCGCATGGCCATGCCCCAGGCCGCCGTCGACTTGCCCTTACCTTTGCCGGTATGAACGATCAACAGGCCGCGTTCTTCGGTTTTGGTGGCCAGGATTTTATCCCGGGCGACCTTTTTCTTGGCCATCTTTTCAGAATGGCGCGCATCGGTGTTGTTGCCTTCAGTCATAGCATCAGCCTTTCGTTGGTTTCTTCTTGCCGCTTTTTGTGGGCTTGCCGGGGCGGGCGTATTTTTCCACATGTTCGATGATCATTTCGGCAATGTCCTTGCCGGTGACCTGTTCGATCCCCTGCAAGCCGGGCGAGGAATTGACCTCCAGCACCTTGGGGCCGTCGTTGCCGCGCAGGATATCAACCCCGGCCATGCCCAGGCCCAGAACCTTGGCCGCCTTGATGGCCGTAATACGTTCTTCCTTGGTGATTCTGATCCGGGTCGCCTTGCCGCCCCGGTGCAGGTTCGAGCGATATTCGCCTTCTTCAGCCTGCCGTTTCATGGATGCGATCACCTTGTTACCCATGACAAAGCAGCGAATATCAGCGCCCCCCGCTTCCTTGATGAATTCCTGAACCAGGATGTTGGCCCGAAGGCCTTGAAAAGCCCCGATCACCGATTCGGCCGCCTTCGTTGTTTCGGCCAACACGACACCGCGGCCCTGCGTGCCTTCCAGCAGTTTCAAAACCATAGGCGCGCCACCGATGAACTTGAAAAGTTCCTTGGTGTCGTGGGGCGAACGGGCGAACCCGGTGACCGGCATGCCAATGCCGCTGCGTGCCAGCAATTGGTGGGCAAACAGTTTGTCACGAGACCGGCCAATGGCGTCAGATGAATTAAGACAATATATACCCATCATTTCGAACTGCCGCACCACCGCCAAACCATAAAACGTAACCGATGCGCCGATGCGTGGAATGACAGCGTCATAACCTTGCAGGTTTTTGCCATCCATGTGAACTTCCGGCGCCGCCGAGGTGATATTCATGTAACACCGCGTCGTGTTGATGACCTCGACCATATGATTGCGGGCTTCGGCTGCCTTGACCAGACGCTGGGTCGAATAATTATCCGGTTCTCGCGACAGGACCGCGATTTTCAGGTTACGTTTATGCTGGCCGGTTTTGGGAAGGTCGTCATATAAATCCGGGTTCAGGTTTTCCTGCAACCTTGAAGATACCGGATCAACGGTAATATTCTGGCGCAGCGCGGAACGCCCGATCAGCATGCGATATTGCATGCTTTCCCGGTTGGTCAGGGAAATTTCTATGGGCCATTCTTCATCGCCGATCCTGATGGGCGTGCGAATCACGTAACGCCATTCGGATTCGCCATTGGAACTGGTGATTTCGCGCTGATCGATCAATTCGCCGGAACAATAGATCTGGATATCGGGACGTTCAGGGATAGGATGAATGCCAAAGCGAACGCGCCGGGCACCCTCGCGGCCATAAGGTTCGATCATGAAGGCGTGCAGGGACGAGGTCTTGGCCCCGGTGTCGACCTTGGCCAGCACCGCGGGCAAGCCCAAATCAGGCAACGCCACCCATTCTTCCCAACCCAGTGTCATTTCCGTATTCGACATTTTACCCCCACTTTTTCCTAACTATCCGACGCTGTCGCCCGCAAGTCCATCAGTGCTGCGTGCGTGCTGTTCAGGCGCGGACGCCACAAACCGCGTTGCTGGGCTTCCAACAATCTGTCGACCATCTCCTGCAAAGCGGCCGGGTTATTCTCGGCGATGAAGTTTCGCACATCTTCATCGCCCAGGTACGCTTCATAAACCGCATCGAAGTGATGGTCACGCACACATTTTGCCGTCGCCGCGAAGGCAAAAAGATAGTCCACCGTGGCCGCCATTTCAAACGCGCCTTTGTATCCGTGCCGTCGCACGCCGTCGATCCATTTCGGATTAACGACACGGGCCCTGACAACGCGCGCCACTTCGTCTTCCAAAGTGCGGATGCGCGGCGTTTCGGGGCGCGAATGATCGTTGTGATAGACTTCCGGCTGTTCCCCCGAAAGCGTGCGCACCGCCGCCGTCATGCCGCCTTCAAATTGATAATAATCATCAGAATCAAGCAAATCGTGTTCCCGGTTGTCCTGATTCTGGACCACCGCTTCGACGGACTTTAGCCGCGTTTCAAACACCCCGTGGGCAGCTTCACCGGCGGCCCCTTCGCCGTAAGCATAACCGCCCCAGCCGATATAGGCACGGGCCAGATCATCTTCGGTCTGCCAGCCTTTTTCGTCGATCAAGGCCTGCAGGCCAGCCCCGTAAGCACCCGGCATGGAGCCAAAAACCCGGTACCCGGCCTGGGTGGCAGCCACTTCAGGTGCCGTGCCAGCGGCGGTCATGCGTTTGACGTCTTCACCAAAGCGCGCCGCCAGCGGGTTATCTTGCGCCGCTTCGTCCAGGGCGGCGACGGCGCGCGCGGCGGATGAGAACATATCGATCAGGCCGGGAAAGGCATCGCGGAAAAAGCCCGAAACGCGAAGCGTCACATCGACGCGGGGCCGGTCCAGCACAGACAGGGGCATGATTTCAAAACCGCTGACCCGCCGCGAGGCCGCGTCCCACACCGGCTTGACCCCCATCAACGCCAACCCCTGGGCGATATCATCGCCGCCGGTGCGCATGTTCGACGTACCCCACGCCGTCAACGCCATGGTTTTTGGCCAGGCCCCGTGTTCCTGACGGTAGGTATCAACCAGCAGGCCCGCCGATTTCCAACCCAGCGTCCAGGCCGCCGGGGTCGGTACCGTGCGGGTATCGACGGAATAGAAATTACGGCCCGTTGGTAATACATCCGGGCGGCCCCGGGTCGGTGCGCCCGACGGTCCGGGTTCGACGAAGCGCCCTTCCAGTCCTTGCAACAGGCCATCGGTTTCGCCCTGGCCACAGGCGGCGACGGCGGGCCTTAACCTGTTGTCCATCATGTCCAGCACAGCACGGGTGGCAATCCACCCGGCGGGCGCTTGGGTATCCCCCCCAACCAGACGGGCTGCCAAAATTTCCAGCCGTTCGATCGTATCGCCCGTACTGCGCCATAGGTCGTCGCCGCTTAGGCAATCCGGGCGAGGGCCGCCCCAAGGATCGGCCATGGCACAATCCAGCGGGTCAAAATCCAGTTCCAGGTCACCGGCCAGGGCGCGGATCAATGACGCGTCGCCGCCCCCGCCTGTCCCCCGGGGTGTGCGGACAAGAGCGACCAGCAAGTCGGTTAACAAGCGGCCTTTGGGACTTTCCCCAAACACATGCAGGCCGTCGCGAATTTGCAGTTCTTTGAGTTCACACAAATAACTGTCGAGGCGCCCCAGCGCGTCATCATCATCACGGGCCCCGTCCATGCCGCTATCGGACCCGAGCCCGGTCGCCGAACACAGGGTCAGGATTTCCTTTTTCAAAACCTTCAAACGCCTTGGATCGACCCCCGATGCTTCATAATATTCATCGACCAATTGTTCCAGTTGGGCCAGCGGGCCGTAGGATTCTGCCCGCGTCAACGGCGGCGTCAGATGATCGATAATCACCGCCCCGGCCCGGCGTTTGGCTTGCGTGCCTTCGCCGGGATCATTAACGATGAACGGATACAGGTGCGGCAAGGGGCCCAAGGCCGCTTCGGGGAAACAGTCCTGCGACAAGGCCAGGGATTTACCGGGCAGCCATTCCAGATTGCCATGTTTGCCAAAGTGGATAATCGCGTGGGCGCCAAATTCGTTCCTGATCCAGGCATAGGTCGCAAAGTAACCATGCGGCGGCACCAGATCGGGATCGTGATAGCTGCTGGTGGGGTCTATGTTATAGCCCCGTGCCGGTTGCAGGCAGACCGCGACGTTGCCCAACCGGTAGGCCGGAATGGCAAAGCGGCTGTCGTCGCGCATGAACGGGTCGGCTTCGGGTGCGCCCCAACGCTCAATAATCTTCGTGCGCATGGTTTCGGGCAGGGTCTTGAAGAATTCATGGTAATCGACCAGCGACAGGGTTTCACTGGCCTGCTGGTTTTTAAGATTGTCCGTATCGTTGGTCGGCCCGGCAGCCAGGCGGGCGATTAACGCATCACCGCCGTGGGGCAGGTCTTCGATCTTGTATCCGGCGGCGGCCATGGCCGTCAGAGCAACATGGGCACCCGCGGCGGTATCCAACCCGACCCCGTTGCCAATACGGCCATCGCGGTTGGGATAGTTGGCCAGGACAAGCGCCACATGACGATCTTTGACCCCGGTTTTTGCCAGCCGCGCCCAGTTCGCCGCCAGCTGTGCCGTAAAGGCGATGCGGTCGGCAACCGGCTCGTAGGTAACGATATCGGCCTGGCTCAGATCATCGCGTTCAAGGGATCCTTTAAAGGAAACGGCGCGGCTCAGGATCCGGCCATCGACTTCCGGCAAGGCCACGTTCATGGCAATGTCCCGTGCCGATAGCCCGTGCAGGCCATCGGCCCAATCCGCCAGGTTCGAACCTGAAAAGATAACCTGAAAGACCGGCGCGCCCGGTTGGTCCAGCGGCGTCGGCGCCCGTTCTTCACCCAGCGCGCGGCCCGGCGAAGACACGGCGAAGCCGGTTGTATTGAGCACCACGTGGGGTGGGTTTTTAGAAAAAATTTCACCGACAATCGCCGCCGCGACGGGATCTTTCAGGCTCGCCACGTAAACCGGCAAGGGGTTCAACCCGGCATCACCCAGGGCCGCAATCAGGTCATCGACGGCGCGCAGGTTTCCCGATTGCAACAGCGCCCGGTAAAACACCACCGCCGCCGTCGGTTGGCCTTCGACCCAGGCGGGTGCATCGTATAAACCGGCCTTAAGCAGGGGCAACGGTTCCAGCCAGTCCGTATCATGGCCGATGATGCTGGCCGCATACTTAAGAAACCCGAGCGCGTTTTCAGGCCCACCATGCACCATGTATTGCCAAAGCCGGTGGCAGGTATCCGGCTCCAGTGTGCCGTAGCCCGACAGTTCCGCATCGGGTTGGTCGTCACCCGGAAGCAGGGCCAGCTTGATGCCGTTCTCGCGGCACACGCCGGAAATTTGCTCGACCCCATAGGGCCAATACCCCCGCCCGCCCAACAGCCGCACGATGACCAGTTTGGCATGACCGATAACCTGTTCCACATACAAATCGACCGACATGTTGTGGCCCAGGCTCAGCAGGTTGGCCAACCGCAGGCTGGGGAAATCCGCATCGTCTATTTGCCCGCGGGCGTGGCTTAAGGCGCTCAGTTCGGTATCGGCGGCGGTCAGGAAAACAATGTCGCCCGGGGTCTGGCCCAGATCAATGGCTTCCGAACCGTCCGATATTCCCCCCGGCGTTGCGGCAAGCAGGTGCATGGGTTATCCGGCCAGCGACGCGGCAATGGCGGCCCGGTCCAACCCGGTCTGGCCAATCACAACCAGCCTGCCGCGACGTTCTTCGCCCGCTGCCCAGGGCCGGTCGTAGTAGCGCTGGATGCGAGGGCCAACGCCCTGAACCACATGGCGCATGTCTTTACCCGGCACATGAACGAACCCCTTGATGCGCAGGATGTCGTGATCGGCGGTCACCTGGGCGAGACGAACTTCCAGCCCATCGGGATCGACGGTATCGCCCAGTTCGACGGTGAAACTTTCAAAATCGTCGTGGTCGTGATCATCTTCGCCGTCGTGGTGGGAACGTCGCCCGTCCAGGTCGTCTTCGGCGGCGGCGGAAAGGCCCAGCAAAACGCTGATGTCCAGCGCGCCATTGACCGAAGGAATAGCACTGACACCGGCACGCAAATTGCCAGCGATACTTTTCAAAACCCCGGCCATGGCATCGTCGTCCAAAATATCGGCCTTGTTCAATATGATCAGGTCGGCACACAGCAACTGGTCTTCAAACACTTCTTCCAGCGGATTGTCGTGATCAAGCGCGTCATCAGCCCGGCGTTCGGCTTCCACCGCGTCCACATCGTCGGCAAAACGGCCTTCGGCGACGGCGGGAGCATCGATCACCGCGATGACCCCGTCAACGGTCACCCGCGAGCGGACTTCCGGCCAGTTGAACGCCTTGACCAAAGGTTTGGGCAAGGCCAGGCCCGAGGTTTCGATGATGATGTGTTCGGGCGGATTATCCCGTTCCAGCAGGGCTTCCATGGCGGGCAGGAATTCATCCGCCACGGTGCAGCAAATGCAGCCGTTGGCCAACTCAATAACGTCACCTTCTTCGCACCCTTCGATGCCGCAGCCGTTGATCACATCGCCGTCGACGCCCAAATCACCGAATTCATTGATGATCATGGCAATCCGACGCCCCCCGGCGTTTTCCAGGATATGGCGGATCAGCGTGGTCTTGCCGGCGCCAAGAAAGCCGGTGATAACGGTGGCGGGAATTTTCATGGTTTTTATCTTTTCCTGTTACTTCAATATTTGTGGCAAACCCGCGATCACCATAACGACCCGGTCGGCGGCGGCGGCGACCGCCTGATTGGTACTGCCCACCGCATCGAGATACTGTCGCGCCAGGGCGTTATCGGGAATAACACCCAGCCCCGCTTCATCCGATACAATGACCAATGGACATGTAAGATTTTCCACGGCTTTTATAAGTCTTGATGTTTCCCGGGCGACATTCTTTTGGGCCCCCAATAAATTCGCCACCCACATGCCCAGACTGTCGAGCAGCACCGGGCGACCGAATTGGTCATGGTGCAAAAGCGCGCCTGCAATATCAACAGGTTCTTCAACCGCCGTCCATTGATCGCCCCGGCGCCCCTGATGGCGGGCGATGCGGTCTGCCATTTCGCCGTCCAGCGCCTCGGCCGTTGCCAGATAGACGGCCTTTGCATCGCCGATCAGGTTTTCGCCATAGGCGCTTTTGCCCGATCGCTGCCCCCCCAGGACCAGCGTCAGCGATGGCAGGACCGTGCTCATTTAAAATCCTTGTTCATTTAAAACCCTCGGGGCCCGGCGGCATGTTGACCCCGTCGATACGCCAGCTACGGCCATGACCCTTGAACAATCCTTCATCGAAGTGATCAATACAGGTCACCGACAGGTTATCGATTTTAAAAGACATGGCATCGATGGGTTCCATATCCAGGGCCAAAGCCAATGCCGCGCGGATGGTGCCGCCGTGGGTGACCGCGACGATATCGCGACCCCGGTGGTCTATGTTCAGGCGCTTGATGCCCAGATCGGTGCGGGCGATCAGGTCGGCTAGGCTTTCGCCGCCGGGCGGCGCATTGCGGCCGGGATTATCCCAAAATGTGTGATAGGCGGGCGAACCTTCCGCGTGCAGGTCGTCCCAACTGTAATCCTGCCAGTCGCCGAAGCTCTGTTCGGCAAAATCGGGCTCGATCAGCGGTTCGACATAGTCGGCACCGGCATCAAAAATAGCGGCGGCGGTATCCATGGCGCGGCGCAGGTTACTGGTTACCCAAACTGCCCGTTTTGGCACGATCCGGGCAAGCCCTTCGAAGGCGGCACGATCAGATGTGTCACACGGCACATCCTTCTGGCCATAAATTTTACCGCCGTGGGTAATGACAGGTGCGTGGCGGACCCACCACCAGCGGGTGCGATTTTCAGACATATCGGCTTCCTTATCCAAGTGCGGCGGCGGCCGCCAGCAAAATAGCGGTTTCACTGACCTGTTGAGTAGCGCCCAGAACGTCCCCCGTATGACCGCCGATCTGGCGTTTGGCCAAGGCCGTCACGGCCAGTGCCGCAAAACCACCAGCAGCCAGCAATACCCACGCGAAAGCACCGCTCAGCACAAAAGCGGCAACGGCGGCGATGGCAAATGCGGTCAGGAAAGTTCCGGTTTCGGGTTTGCCGGCACCGGCGCCAAGGCCATCATTGCGCGCAGCGGGCAGGCCGGTCATGACGCCAACGACCAGGGCGCGCGAGACAACCGCCGCCGTGATCAGGGATATGGCCGCCGTGCCTGCACCCGACATACCCGCCAATGCTGCCGCCCGGATACCGATGGAAAAAACCAACGCCAACATGCCGTAGGTGCCAATGGCACTGTCGCGCATGATGACAAGTTTGTCATCTACCGTGGCGCCACCGCCAAAACCATCTGCCAGGTCGGCCAGACCATCTTCATGCAACGCCCCGGTAACGGCGACCCCCACTGCCAAAGCGATCAACGCCGCCGCCAGCGGATGCACGCCAATGGCATGGGCCACCATAAATGCCAGGGCCGCAAGCCCGCCGACGATGACGCCAACCACCGGGAACGCCCAGGCGACCTGGGCCAAGGTTTTGGGCGGCTGGTCGGGATCATCCATACGGGCCAGGGACAGCAAACGAGCCACCGGCAGACGGGTCAGGAATGCAACAGCAACAATCACATCGCGCGCCCATGCAGTCAGTATGGTCAGGTTCTTTTCAACGCCCGGCATCGGATTGTTTCCTGCAAAAAAGTAATTCACCCTGCCCCGCTAATATAGTTGGGCGGACATGGGTTTCAGTTATAGATTATCATCACGAGAATCAACACTCCCCTTCAAGCTAACGCCACACCCGAAAGGTCGACGCCCGTGCCGCTTTCTAAAAGCATCGCTTCCCTGGACGACATCCGCAAGCTCCTGACCCAACTGCCCGGCCCCGATGGTGCCGCCGCCGGGTTGGCCGAAGAACGCGAACCGCAATTGACCAAACCGCCGGGATCACTGGGACGACTGGAAGACATCTCGCTTTGGCTGTGCCAGTGGCAGGCCAGCCACCCACCGCGCATGGCAGCCCCCCACGCCTGTGTTTTTGCTGGCAATCATGGTGTCACCGCGCGCGGCGTATCGGCTTTTCCGTCCGAAGTTACCGTTCAGATGGTGGCCAACTTCGAACACGGTGGCGCCGCCATCAACCAGTTGTGCAAAACTTTCGGCATTGAACTGTCCGTATTGGCGCTGGACCTTGATACCCCCACGGACGATTTTTCGGCTGGGCCCGCCATGAGCGAAAGTGCGTGCGTCGCCGCCTTTAACACAGGGCTAGGCGTGGTTACGGACGACATGGATGTTTTGTGCCTGGGCGAAATGGGCATTGGCAATACAACCAGTGCGGCGGCCATCTGCCATGCCCTATACGGTGGCGAGGCCGCCGACTGGACAGGCCCGGGCACCGGTGTGCAGGGTGACGCCATGACGGCAAAAACCCGCGTCGTCGCCCAAAGTGTCCTGCGTCACAAACCTGACATTACCGACGGCCTTGATGTGCTGCGCGCCCTTGGAGGGCGCGAATTGGCCGCCATCGCGGGTGCCGTCCTTGGGGCCAGATTGAAACGGGTGCCGGTGCTTCTGGATGGCTATGTATCAAGTGCCGCCGCCGCCGTACTTGAAAAAACGGCGCCCGGCGCGCTGGACCACTGCCTGGTCGGCCATGCCTCGAGCGAACCCGGGCACCTGCACTTGCTTGAACAAATTGGCAAGGAAGCGCTGTTGAACATGAACATGCGCCTGGGCGAAGCCTCGGGTGCTGCCTTGGCCGTTGGCCTGCTGCAAGCCGCCGCCGCCTGCCACACCGGCATGGCCACCTTCGCCGAAGCCGGGGTCAGCGACAAAGATTAATCAAGGGTTTTAGAGCTCGCCAAATTCCGCAGCTTCCTGGGCGGCGCGTTCCATGCGGCGTTTCAGTTTCAGAAGTTCCCGGCGGCGATTATCTTCGGCAATCAGGCTTTCCACGTAATGGCCCTGAAACATATTGATGCCGATGGAATGTCCAAAATCAATGGCTTCCCTGTTGTCGACCCGGCACAGGATCACCCGGGCCGGGTTGGCCCGTTTGACCATGGCACGTATGTGTTCCTGCATGTCCTCGCCACCGTCGACCATTTCAGGGTGCCAGACCAGCTTGACCAGGTCGGCCCCCAGGCGTTCACGTTCGATCAAGGGCAGGGTTTTGTGGGTCATACCGTCGATACAAACGCGATATCCCTTGTCCTGCATGTATTCCCGGGCAAACAGATAGGCACCCAGGTCGGAAAACATGTCGACCTTTTGCAGCTCGACGATCATCGAGCCCCTTTTTGCGGCTGAAATATTATCGTCGAAATCCTGAAATTCCGGGGACAAAAGCGTCGCTACATTGGCATTAAAACTGATATCGCCCGATATGGTGAACGTATCGGTTTTCGACAATAACGACAGCATGCGCAGGTCGAGCGATTCCGTCAGGTGCTGAAACAGCCAGCGATTGGACACCAGGTTGACGCCGGGAATCATGGTTTCGCGCAGGTCGGAAATGGAAATGAACATTTCGCTGAACGCCTGTTCGGGGATCATCTGGCTGTCGATGCGGCAAATAAACTGGCGGCGCACCAGGTTCGACAAATCAGCGCGCTCCAGGGCCGTTTCAACCTTGGCCAGCACTTCGGGCGTTAGCGGTTCACCTTCCCGTTGCCGTGCCTTCAGGGCGGCGCGGGTATCCATGCGTGCCCGGGCATGGTTTTTGCGCTGTTCCTTAACGTTGACCAGGCCCTGGATCAGTTTGAGAATTTCCTCGAACTGTTTGTCGGCATCATACCAGGCGGTGAAGCCTTCGATGACTTCGTCTTCATTTTCGTTTTCCAGCAACGGATCATCGCTGAACAGGAAGCGGACTTTCTGAATGATCGTTTCAACCTGAATCAGCACTTCTTTTTTAAAGAAAAAAAACAGGTCGGAATTTTCCAGAATAAAGATCTGGCCCTGCAGTTCCTTGATCAGGGATTCAAAACTGTTGACCGCCGCCCTGACATGATGATCGCGCCGATTGTAGGATTTGAGGTTCGACAACTTCAGATGCACGGCGTGACGGCCGCTTTTGTGCTCTTCAAGCCGCCTCAGGTAATCCAGCAGCAACTTTTCCTGGCTGGGCAGGCGCTTTTGGCCGTCGTCGGCTGGGGCTACCATGCAAGGCCTCGATTCCCGGTCATCAGATGATCCCCTTGAGCTGCATGACGGTAACAAGGTTGTCGATATAAAAGCCTTGAAAACGAGTTATGCCCAGCGATAACGCCCATTTCACGGCAAATTCCGAATCCGTCCGGGCCAGAATGACATTGTCCTTTCCCATGCCCTTGACGACATTGCGCATGTCTTCGACCCTGTCCTCGGCATCGTCGTTTTCAAACTCCTGGCCCCAGCTGATTTTGATCAGGTCGGCAAGCAGCAGGGCCGGGTCGAAAAATTGCAACGACAAGGGGCTCAAGCCGTCGATCAGCACCCGGTAGCCGTTATCCTGAAGCATGTCGCGCGCGTTGGCATAGGCGTTCATGTCGGAAAAGACGTCGATCAATTGAAATTCGATCACCACTTTGTTGGTATAATCGCCAACACTTTGATGAAAATGCTGGAATTCACGCCCCAGCACCGAACTGATGTTCAAATTAAGGCTGATGTGGTTTTTCAGCGACGCAAAATTGCCCTGTGACACGATCGCCAGCAGTCGCCTGTCTACGGTTTCCGTCAGGTACAGAAAAAGCCAGGGACTGCCGAACAGGTTGACTTCGGGCGCCACACGCTTTTGCAGGGCGCGCATGGAGACAAATTTTTCGCGAAACATGATCTTACCCTTTTCTTCGGGGTAGACGACGATGCAGGTTTGTTCGTCGATCAGATCTTCCATGTTTACGCGTTGCAGTTTGAGCCTGATTTCAGCCGTGCTCATCGGGTCGAGACGCGCGCCGGGCAAAGCGTTCATAGGCCGGTTTTCGTCGGGCTTCTTCTTTTGTTGCAGCGCCTTGACCGTCAGTTCATTGGCCGTTTCGATGAACGAACTTAGATCCGCCTGGTTGGAAAAGTCATACCAGGTGGTAAATTTGTCATCGAGCGATCCGTCCTCGCCATCCGTTAACGGGTCTTCGCTGAACAGCTGACGGGTCTTGTGAATGATCGGGTCGATCTCTTCGACCGGAACGTCCTTGCACAACAGGACAATATCGTCGGTGCTGAGCCTGTACAGGGTGACGTTGAAGTTGGCCAACAGCTCTTCGAAGTTACGGGTGGCGATCTTGATGAAATGCGGCTTGCGATTTCCGGGCCGCAGTTTCGAGAGATGCATATGAACAACATAATACCCCTTGTGGCCGCTTTTCAGCGACCGCAAACGGTTCAATAGCAAGGTTTCTTCAATAGAAACCTCGTTACCTGAAAACGTTATCAAGGAGCCGGTATCGGCCATACTTTATCTTTCAACTCAAAGCACACAGGTCAACCCGTTAAGGCTAAACAAAAAGCGTTAATAGCCCCTTATCAAGATGGCGCGTATAGTACCGCCTGAAAATAACATAGTTGATGCCATGACATTCTCTCTTTTTAAACGCGCCGCAACGATACCACCCCCCCGCACGGAACCGGGGCAACGGATCTATGCAATTGGCGATATCCATGGCCGTGATGATTTGCTGTCCGTCCTGATGGAAAAAATCATCGCCGATTCGGCGGCCTCCACAGGCGGCGATCCTGTCCTGATTTATCTGGGCGATTATGTCGATCGCGGCGACGCGCCTGACCGGGTCATTGAAACCCTGACAGGGCCGCCACCGAAGGGCTTTTTGGCCCATTACCTGATGGGCAATCATGAAGAAATGATGTTGCGATTTATCGACGGCGACGACAACAACACGGTCTGGCTGAAAAACGGCGGCATCCAGACCCTGGAATCCTATGGCTGCCGAAATCTCGACGACAATGAAACGCTCCGCAAGGACCTGCTGGCGGGACTTCCCGCGCATCACCTTGAATTTTTAAGATCCCTTAAGAACAAACACCAGGAGGGCGATTACCTGTTCGTCCACGCCGGGCTCAAACCGGGGGTGCCGATTGCGGGTCAGTCAGACAGGGACATGAGATGGATTCGTGCGGCATTCCTCGACTCACGAGAAGATTTTGGCAAAGTCGTCGTTCACGGCCATTCCATCAGTCCCGAGCCACAGGTTCGCGCCAATCGAATCGGCATCGACACCGGCGCCTGGCGCACGGGGGTGTTAACCTGTGTCGTCCTTGAGGGCGCGGAAAAGAAATTTCTATCTACCTGAGTGGTCATTTGTTAATGAATGATGCAAGCGGTTCAAACCAAGGATGCAAGCGGGAAAATAATGGTCTCTAGAAAAAAAATTCTGGTCACGGGCGGTGCCGGCTTCCTGGGGTCTCATTTATGCGAACGATTGCTGGGTGAAGGCCACGATGTTTTGTGTGTCGATAACTTCTACACCGGAACCCGCGACAATATTCTGGGCATGCTGTCAAACCCCCGGTTTGAACTGCAACGCCACGATGTCACCTTCCCGCTATATGTGGAAGTTGACGAGATCTATAATCTGGCCTGCCCGGCATCGCCGGTGCATTATCAAAATGACCCGGTGCAAACGACCAAAACCAGCGTGCACGGGGCGATCAACATGCTGGGCCTGGCCAAACGCACCAAGGCGAAAATCTTTCAGGCCTCGACCAGCGAAGTTTACGGCGACCCGGAAGTCCATCCACAAACCGAAGGTTACCGGGGCAGTGTTTCGACAACCGGCCCCAGGGCCTGTTACGACGAAGGCAAGCGGTGCGCCGAAACGTTGTTTTTCGATTACCTGCGCCAGCACGAAACCCGCATTCGCGTCGCCCGTATCTTCAATACCTACGGTACCCGCATGCTGCCCGATGATGGCCGGGTAATTTCAAACTTTATCGTTCAGGCGCTAAAGGGCGATCCCATCACCCTCTATGGTGACGGCTCACAAACCCGTTCGTTCTGTTATGTCGATGACCTGATCGAAGGTTTTATCCGCCTGATGGATGCCCCCGATGACGTGACCGGCCCCTTAAACCTGGGCAACCCCGGTGAATATTCGATCCGCCAACTGGCCGAAAAAGTAATTGAAATGACCGGCTCATCTTCTCAGTTGATCGAAAAACCCTTGCCCGAAGATGACCCCTTGCAGCGCTGCCCCGATATATCCCTGGCCAAGCAGAAGTTAGACTGGGAACCGAAGATTGGCCTGGAAGAGGGCCTGGAGCGGACCATTGCTTATTTCAAGGGCATTCTATAGGGCCTATTGGGCGATTTGCGCCGCATAAACCCGTTTCGCCCAATCCCTGAGGCCGCGACCGGTAGGAGCCGCATCGCCTTCCAGCCAGTCGCGAACGGGAACGGAAAAGCCGGTTTTTGGCCGCCCCAGAACGGCGCCCGGCAAGGCTGATTTCAGGGTTCGGGCCATGGCCTGCTTGTCGGGCCCGTCTTCCGTGCCGATCCGCCCTGCGAGCCCGTCAAACAACACCGGATCGACCAGCGGCACGCGAATTTCGACGCCGTGAGCCATGCCCGCCCAATCGGCATCGCGCAACAGCTGGTTTCGCATGTACCAATTCATTTCAAGCGCCGAAACTTTCCGTTTTCCGCCCGTAATATCCCGCTGGCATGCCTCCAGTCGTTGTGTCGCCTTAAGATCCTTCAGGCCCCGCCGGATCATTTCGGGGCTCATCACACCGCGCAGTTCACGTTCAAGTTCCCACGGCATGAACAAGGACCTGCGCAACAGATACGCTTCACCATACGCACCGCCATATTCCACCAGGCCCGCTGCCTTGGGCGAAAAACCCAGGCGTGAAAAAAGCGACAGCACCGCCCGCATACCCCGCCCCAGGATGGTGCGCCCGGGCAACCAGGCCAAGGCATTGACCAGTTTCGGGATTTGGGTGAAGCCATCATAACCACATAACAATTCATCCCCGCCCAACCCCGACAAGGCGACCTTCAGGCCCGCTAGCTTGGCCGCCTTGGCGACAAAATAGGTGTTTACGCCATCGATGCTGGGCTGATCCATGGCGTCCAGCAGGTCATCAATATCGCTTGCGAAATCAGCACCGGCGACCCGCACCGTATGATGCCGGGTGCCATAGTGGGCGGCAATTGCTTCAGCCAGGGGCACTTCGTCCTGGGCGCTGCCCTTGAATTCATCAAAACCCAGGGTCAGGGTGTCCAGGTTGGCGCCCTTGATTTCCGAGGCCAGGCCTGTGATTGAAGCCGAATCCAGGCCCGCTGACAAAAACACCCCGACGGGCACATCGGAAACGAAATGATGGCGTACGCTGTCGCGCAGCAAGTCAGCCAGCGTTCGCCGAGGTGCTTCAGGGGTCGCCCGGTCATCCGGTTTTGCCAAGCGCCGGGAAACATCAAAAAATTTATGTTCCGGTTGCGTACCGTTTTTGTCGATCCACAATGTTGACCCCGCCGGCAAGGCAGAAATTCCGTCGTACAGGGTATGGGGCTCGGGCACGTTACCGAACATAAAAAATCCCACGTGCCCCGCCGCATCGAAGGCTGGGCGCGGCATACCGGCCGCAGCAAACCCCGCCAGCAGGGCCTTGACCTGTGACGCAATGGCAATCGTTTTGCCATCGTTATGATAGTACAGCGGCTTGATGCCAAACGGGTCGCGGCCTAAAAACAGGCCCTGGCGTTCTTCGTCCCAGATGGCGAAGGCATACATTCCCCGTAAATGGTCGACCATATCGAAACCGTAACGTCGATACAGTTGCAACAGGACCTCGGTATCGGAATTTGTTGTAAAGGCGTAGTTTTCCGCCTCAAGGCGTTCCCGCAATTCCAGGAAATTGTATATTTCGCCGTTATAGGTGATCGCCAGGCGTTCTTTCGGGTCGCCTGTCAACATGGGTTGGGCGGCACTGTCGCTCAAATCGATGATGGCCAGGCGACGATGAGCCAGGCCAACCCGCTGATCGTCGCTCAGCCACTGCCCCTGTCCATCGGGACCGCGCCGGGCCATGGCCCCGTTGATAGCCGACAGCATCTTGCCGTCAACGGTCGGGGCGGTATCGCCGTAGGCGAAAATGGCGGCAAGACCACACATGTTTGTACACCAGTTTCCTTTATTGACCGGATTTGGAAAAAAGGCCGGTTCGGGATCAAATTATGCCACGAGCGATTTGATTTCTGCATCCGCTTTGATGACATCTTCAAGTAACAGGTAAAACGTATCCTCGATAAGCCCTTCATCGAGGGCAGGCTCCTCGCCGGTTACCGGGTCAGGTTGCAGACGCTCCAAAAGACCGACCACGCACTCGATCAACTTGCGATGTTCTTTTACATGGGCCGCGATATCGGAATAGCTGGTGACCTGCATATATTTTTCTTCGCGCTTGAAATGCGCCTTCGCCTCATCAAGGAACGCGCCGATAGCTGACCTGCAGCCCCGTATATCGGCCCTTTCATGGGCGGCTTCAATCTTTTGGAGAATCTCGACCAGACGTTTGTGGTCATCATCAATAAACGGGATTCCAGTTTCGAAAATATCGAACCATTTTATTTTCGCCACGTGGCAAATTCCCCTATTCTTGGCAGCCATTATCGTCTGGCGTTGATATATTCCCTTATATAGATATTAATCCATTGATAAATGGTCAAGATTTCCAAATAAGCCTATTTTACCCGACCGCTATAACAGAGTACATATACCCTCATGAAGCAGGTTATCCAGAATACCCGAACCGGCAAGCTCAGGCTGACCGACGTCCCCGATCCCCGGGTCAAGGCCGGCAACGTCCTGGTCAGGACGCGGGCATCGCTGATTTCCGCCGGCACAGAACGCATGGCCGTGGAATTTGCCCGCAAAAGTCTGGCGGGGAAAGCCCGGCAACGGCCCGACCTGGTCAAGAAAGTGCTCGACAAGGCCAAACGGGATGGCATCGCGGCGACCTTCAGGTCGGTCATGGCGCGCCTGGATGAGCCGCTGCCGCTGGGGTATTCCGCCGCGGGCGAGATCGTCGCGGTTGGCGAAGGGCTGGAAGGCGTCTTTCGAACAGGGCAACGGGTCGCCGTCGCCGGTGCCGGTCTGGCCAATCACGCCGAACTTAACGTTATTCCGGGCAACCTCGTTGCTGCCATTCCAGATGACGTCACCGATCAGGAAGCCTGTTTTGGCACCCTGGCATCCATTGCCATGCATTCCGTGCGCAATCTGGGTGCCGGTCTTGGCGATACCGTCGCCGTCATCGGGGCCGGATTATTGGGCCAGTTGATCATTTCCTTGTTAAAGCTTTCGGGCATTCGCGTGCTGGCGCTGGATTACAACCCCGAGCGTCTGGGCCTCGCCCAAAAAATGGGGGCCGAAGCGGTTTGCAATCTGGGCGGCGACGGCCTTGATGAAGCCGTTCGTGCGATCACGTCGGGGCGCGGATGCGATGGTGTCATCATTGCCGCGGCCACATCGACCAGCGAGCCGTTTATGGTCGCCGGAACCATCGCCCGGGACCGGGCACGGATTTGCATGGTAGGCCTGACCGGGACAGAATTCCCCTACCGGGAATTCATGCAAAAAGAACTGAACCTTGTGGTTTCCAGGTCCTATGGGCCGGGCCGCTATGATCCCGACTTCGAAGGCCGGGGGGTCAAGTATCCCATTGGCTGGGTGCGCTGGACCGAAACCGAAAACCTGGCCGAATGCGTGCGCCTGATGTCACCATCGCTGGGGCAACGGCTTGATGTCGGTGCCCTGACCACCCATACATTTGATTTTGACGATGCCGAAAACGCCTACCAGTTGGTCACCGGTGGTGGCGAGCCGCACCTGGGCGTGGTCATGAGCTACGGCGAAGACGAACCGCAATCAACAACGGCTGCCCCGTCGTTTGCCGCGGTTTCCGCTGGCAAGACGGATGGCTGCGTGCTGGGGGTTATCGGGGCCGGCAGTTTTGCCCGCGCCATCTTATTGCCGGAATTGAAATCAATGTCCGGCGTCACCCTGCATACGGTGGCCACCCAGCGCGGTGCCACCGCCGAACACGCGGGCACCGCCTTTGGCTTTGCCCACACCACGACTGACATCGATGCCGTGCTTGCCAATCCCGACATCAACGCCGTGCTGATCGCCACCCGTCACGACAGCCACGCCGAACTGTGCGCCCGCGCCCTTGAGGCCGGAAAATCCGTGCTGGTGGAAAAACCCCTGGGACTTAACCGCGACCACATCAACCGTGTGATCACGGCCAGGAACCAAAGCGAGGGCTTTTTCCAGGTCGGCTTCAACCGCCGTTTTGCCCCGCTATCAATAAAGATGCGGGATCATTTGCAAGGCCGGACCGGGTCCAAATTTCTGGTCTTACGGGTCAATGCGGGGCAGGTTCCCGCCGAAAGCTGGGTCCATGCGGCAGATGAAGGCGGCGGCAGGATCCTTGGCGAAGTATGCCACTTCGTTGACCTGGCCCGCTATTATATTGGTGCCCCGATTATTTCGGTACAGGCCGATGCGGCCCAGGCCGAACCCGCCTGCGACGATGTTTCCATCGCCCTTCGTTTTGGTGATGGCAGCCTCGCCACCATCGCCTACACAGGGTTAGGCGACAGCGCCTTTTCCAAGGAACGGATCGAGGCCTTTGCCGGTGGCACGGTCATGACAATCGACAATTTTCGCGCAAGTTCGCTAACCGAGAACGGAAAGACCAACACACCCAGGGCGCGCGTGCAAGACAAGGGCTTCAAGGTTGGGCTGAAGGCTTTTGTTGACGCCGTCAAGACCGGTGGTGCCGCCCCCATCTTGGAATCCGAACTTATCGAAACATCGCTGGCAACCATCGCCGTTATGGAATCTCTCCGTGAGGGTCGGCGCATTGACCTATAGCTTGCAGGAATAATTTTTATGGATCTCGACAGCTTTTACACCTCCGAAATGGAGTCCCACCAGGAAACCGCAAAGGCCACTCAAGCGGCCCTGCACGATGCGTTCCGTGAACTGGTCAACCTGTGCCTGGGGGCCATCGACACGGGTGGTAAAATCATGTTCTTCGGCAATGGTGGCAGTGCCGCAGATGCCCAACATCTGGCGACCGAATTGACCGTTCGTTACAAAATAAATCGCCCGCCCATCGCCGCCATCGCGCTCAGCACCGATACGTCGGCGTTAACCGCCATCGGCAACGATTTCGGCTTTGACGATATCTTCGCCCGTCAGGTCGAAGCCCTGGCCAGGCCGGGCGATGTGGCCATTGGCATTTCCACATCGGGCAACAGCGAAAATGTCGTGCGCGCCTTAAACGCCGCCAACAAAATCGGCGCAACGTCCGTCGCCTTCACCGGCCAGGGCGGCGGCCGGTTGGCTGAAGTCGTCGAATTGCTGATCGCCGTGCCGTCACCCGACACCGCACGCATTCAGGAAATGCATATCCTGCTAGGTCATATGTTGTGTGGCGTTTTAGAAAATGACGAGAGCCGGTCATGAGCGATGCCACGTTGATATCCCTGGTCGAAACCTTAAGCAACGCCCGGGTGCTGTGTGTTGGCGATGTGATACTTGATCATTTCCATTATGGCCATGTGGATCGAATTTCGCCCGAAGCGCCGATCCCCGTACTTAAGCTGGAACGCCAGGACACCATGCTGGGTGGGGCGGGAAATGTCGTACGTAATCTTGTCTCATTGAACGCTTCCGTGCGGTTTATCAGCGTCGTTGGCAACGATCATGATGGCCGCGAAGTCGAACGCCTGCTTTCCTTGCAAGGCGTCGCCGACATTCCGCTGATCGACAACGGCCCCCGGCGAACATCGTCCAAATCCCGCTATCTGGCCGATGGCCAGCAAATGCTGCGCACCGACCGCGAGACGGTTTTTGCGCTCGATAGCGACGTGGAAGAACGCCTGATCGCCGCCGCCATCGCCGCCATGGCCGAATGCAATGTGCTGGTTCTGTCCGATTACAAAAAGGGCGTCTTAAGTCGTACTGTCATCGCCACCTTGATCGAAGCCGCCCGCACATCCGGCCTACAGGTAATCGTCGATCCCAAGGGATCTGATTACAGCCTGTACAAGGGGGCCGGTGTCGTCACACCAAACCGCCGCGAACTTTTTGACGCCACAAGCCTGCCCGTTGACGGCGACGACGAGATTATAACCGCCGCCCGCAAGCTGATCACCGGTAATGACATCGGTGCGGTATTGGTGACGCGAAGCAAGGACGGCATGACCATCGTGCCCGGCGCTGACGCGCCCTGCCATTTGGGGGCCGAAGCCAAGGAAGTGTTTGATGTGTCGGGTGCTGGCGACACGGTCGTCGCATCGCTCGCCGCCGCCCTTTCTACCGGTGCCGATCTGGAAACTGCGGCAAAACTGGCCAATGTGGCAGCGGGCATCGTCGTTGGCAAAGTCGGGACCGCGGTGGCCAGCGCCAACGATATCACCCAGGCCCTGCACCATCAGGACTTGTCATCGGCGGAAGCCAAGATCATGACCCTTGATCACGCCATTGACCGGATCGAACAATGGCGGCGACGTAGCCAGACCATCGGCTTCACAAACGGCTGTTTTGACCTTTTGCATCCGGGTCACATTTCATTGCTGGAACAGGCGGCGCAGGCTTGTGATCGACTGGTCATCGGCATTAACAGTGACTCGTCGGTCAAACGATTAAAGGGCGAAGAACGACCCGTACAATCCGAAGCCGCCCGCGCCGCCGTCATGGCATCCCTTTCCCATACCGCCATGATCATCGTGTTTTCAGAAGACACTCCGCTTGAACTGATCGAAGCGATCAAGCCTGATGTCCTGATCAAGGGGGCGGACTATACCGTCGAAACCGTAGTCGGTGCCGACATCGTGCAATCCTACGGGGGGCGCGTCGTGCTGGCCGAATTGGCGGCCGGTCACAGCACCACAGCAACCATCGCCAAGCTGGGGAAGTAAAACCCGCCAACCAGGTAAAAGTTTTGGGATTGGCGAACGGTGCTCGTTCTTGATGGTGCGGGATTGGGTACTTTTCATTTAAGGTAAATGCCCCATTAGGGTCGTGTCCCTCAAGCGCCGGGCGGTCCCCTCCGGGGTCCTTGGTTAGGCCTCTGGAAGTCAGGTCGTAAGGTCATACGAGAGACAGCCTATCCACGCCGAGCTCCTGTTCGGCCTTACGACCTGACTTCCAGAGACTTAGCCAAGCGCGAAGAGCGCGCCCGCAGGGACACATACCTTAAATGAAAAGCAACCAGTCACGAACACCCCAAACTATTTTTCGGTATTACCGAACATATCCAGAATTGATTTCCAGAATCCGCCCTCTTTGGGCTGTTCAGGCGCGCCTGCGCGTTTTGGCCGGACTGGCTTGTCGCCCGGTGCGGGCAACGCGCGGGGCGGTGTTTTCTGGTGCGCCGCAACCATGAAATTACGCCACGCAATTGCAGGCAGGCCGCCGCCAGTGACCCGTTTCATGGGGGCCACATTGTCGTTTCCCATCCATACCCCGGCCACCAGGTCGGCGCTGTACCCCACAAACAAGGCATCCCGGTAATCCTGGCTGGTGCCGGTTTTGCCCGCAGCCGGTCGTTTCAATTTTGCTTGTTTGCCGGTTCCGGTGGTGATCGCCTCGCTGAGCATTTCGTTCATAGTGCCTGCCGACCAGGCGTCGATCACCCGGCCCGGCCCCGAACCCTGGCGACGATAAAGCACGGCCCCTTTGTTATCGCGAATTTCCTCGATCCCGTAGGGCCAGACACCATACCCCCCGTTGGCAAAGGTTCCATAGGCGGCGGTCAGTTCCAGCAGGGTCAGGCCGCTGGTGCCCAGTGCCAGACTGGGTATGGCTTTCAAATTTGCCGTCACGCCCAGGCGACGGGCGGTTTCAATGACTTTTTCGTAGCCGACTGACCTTGAAATACGAACGGCCACCGTGTTGATCGATCCCGCCAGCGCCTGTTGCAGGGTTACTGGCCCCGCAAATTTCCTTGAAAAATTGCGCGGGGTCCAATCGTCGATGGTCAACGCCTTGTCTTCGATCACGGTTTTTGGCGTCATTCCGGCTTCCAACCCGGCCAGAAAAACCAGGGGCTTGAAGGCCGACCCCGGCTGGCGAATGGCCTGGGTGACACGGTTATACTGGCTGGTGCCGTAATCGGCCCCGCCGACAAGGGCGCGCACGGCACCGCCCGGCGTCAAGGCGACCAGGGCCGCCTGCCCGACATTAAACGCTTTGCCCTTTTTCAACGCCCGCGCAATCGCCGCTTCGCCGTCAGACTGCAAGCGCCGGTCGATGGTCGTGACGACGGTCAAATCCCGATCACCGACCGACACATAAGACGGCACCTGGGCCAGCACCCAGTCGGAAAAATAGCGAGCCCGGCGCGTAGTGCGCACCGGTTTAATCGTCCCGTGACCGCTTTTCACGGCGGCGACATCGGCCTTGCTCAGATAGCCCGCGGCGACCATATTGGCCAGAACCTGTTCGGTCCGTCGTTTTGCCAGCTTGGGATTGCTGATCGGGTTGTAGCGACTGGGTGCCTTAAGCAATCCCGCCAGCATTGCCGATTGCCAGGTATCGAGAAGCCGTGCCGGTTTTTGGAAATATCGCTGCGAGGCGGCCTCTACACCATAGGTGCCGCTGCCCAGATAAACCCGGTTCAGGTAAACGGTGAAGATCTGATCCTTGGAAAATTTCTGTTCCAGCCACAGGGCTAACAGCAATTCTTGAATCTTACGGCGAAAGGTTCGGTCCGGGGTCAGAAAGACATTTTTGGCAACCTGCTGAGTGATCGTCGAGCCGCCCTGCACAACGCGCCCGGCCTTGATATTGGTTACCGTGGCGCGCGCAAGGCCAATGAGATCAAGCCCGAAATGATCGTAATAGCGCCGGTCTTCCGTGGCCATGATGGCCTGGGGCAGGGCCGGCGGCACATCGTTCAGGTGCACCGGAAGCCCGTGAATGTCGCCAACGGTCAAAAGATGTGCGCCATCTGCCGCGACCAGAGTCACCGTCGGGCGACGGGTTGCGGCCAGCGCCTTTTCCACGTCCGGCAGGTCGTAGGCGAAAAAGGCCAACACCCCGATTGCCGCAACAACGCCCCACACAAATGTGGCGGCAAGGTACATCAATACCCGCGATTTTCTGGATTTATCCGACATGGGCGCAGTGTGCCTTGGCGAGCTTAGAAATCGGTTAAGAAATCAAATATCCAGATTGGCAACCTTCAGCGCGTTGGTCTGAATGAAGTCGCGGCGAGGTTCAACGACGTCGCCCATCAGGGTCGAGAAGACTTCTTCGGCGTCGTCCACATGGCTGACCCTGACCTGCAACAACGATCGCGCATTGGGATCGAGCGTCGTTTCCCACAGCTGTTCCGGATTCATTTCGCCCAGGCCTTTGTAGCGTTGGATGCCGATACCTTTGCGGCCCACTTCCATCACCGTCGAGACCAGCGAAACCGGCCCGGCGATCACATATTCCTTCTCCTTGGCGAGCATCATGCCGTGGCGGGCATAGAGCTTTTGCAAATGAGCCGCCATTTCATCGAGCTTTCTGGCTTCGCTGCTGTGAATCAATGCGCCATCGATGACATGAGTTTCCGTAACACCGCGCATGGTGCGATCGAACTTAAGCCCGCCGTCATCGCTGACGGTGCCGACCCAACCCCGTTCCGTTTCGTCAACCAGCGCATCAAGGCGTTTGGCGACATATTCGGCGGCATCCTTGGCGTGTTCCTCACCGGACAGGATTTGCGGATTGAGCGCACCAAGAATGGCGGCCTGTTCGATAATATGAGCGGGTACGTGACGGGCCAGGCGTTCGATCAAATCCTTGGCTTCACGCGCACGGACCACCAACTGGTGCAAATCAGCCGCGGCGACCTGTTCGCCGTCATGGGCGGTGAATACCGTGCCGTCATCGATGGCAACGGAAAACAGGTGATTTTCAAGTGCCGGGTCGTCTTTCAAATAGACTTCCGAATTGCCCCGCTTGGCCCGGTAAAGCGGCGGTTGGGCGATATACAGATAACCCCGTTCGATCAATTCCGGCATTTGCCGATAAAAGAAAGTCAGAAGCAGGGTTCGGATATGACTGCCGTCGACGTCGGCGTCAGTCATGATAATGATTTTATGATAGCGGCACTTGTCGGCGTTGAATTCCTCGCGCCCGATACTGGTGCCCAAGGCGGCGATCAGGGTGCCGATTTCAGCCGAGCTCAGCATTTTATCAAACCGCGCCCGTTCCACATTCAGGATTTTACCACGCAAGGGAAGAATCGCCTGATTTTTACGGTGGCGGCCCTGCTTGGCAGAACCACCGGCTGAGTCTCCTTCGACCAGGAACAATTCGGAAAATGCCGGGTCCCGTTCCTGGCAATCCGCCAGCTTGCCGGGCAAGGAAGCGATATCAAGGGCACCCTTGCGGCGGGTCAGGTCGCGCGCCTTGCGGGCGGCTTCACGGGCGGCGGCGGCTTCGACGATTTTACCGATCACCAACTTGGCTTCGGTCGGGTGTTCCTCGAGCCATTGTTCGAGACGTTCGCTGACAATATTTTCGACAACCGGGCGCACTTCGGATGACACCAGTTTGTCTTTGGTTTGCGACGAAAACTTGGGGTCAGGAACTTTAACCGACAACACACACGTCAGCCCTTCGCGGGAATCATCACCCGTGATGGAAACTTTTTCCTTTTTCGCCAGGCCGCTGGAATTGGCGTAGGAATTGATTGTGCGGGTAAGTGCGCCACGGAAACCGGCCAGATGGGTGCCGCCATCACGCTGCGGGATATTATTGGTAAAGCACAACATGGATTCGTGATAGCTGTCGTTCCATTGCAAGGACACTTCGACCGTGGTGCCGTCTTTTTCGCCGATCACCGAAATCGGTTCAGACAGCACCGGGCTTTTCGAACGGTCCAGGTATTTAACAAACGCGGTCAGGCCGCCTTCATAATGAAGGTCTACAACATTTTCTTCCACATGACGGCGGTCGGTCAGGCGCAGGAAGACGCCGGAATTGAGAAATGCCAATTCCCTGAGGCGGTGTTCCAGGGTGGCAAAATCAAACTCGATCATGGTGAAGGTTTCCGGCGAAGCAAGGAACGTCAGTTCAGTGCCGGTCTTGGGGCCTTCCTTGTTTTCCGCCGGTGGCGCATCGCCGGTAACGGTCAGGGGCGTTTCGGTTTCGCCATTGTTGAAACGAACCGTGTGTTCCTTGCCCTCGCGCCAAATTTTCAGTTCCAGCCAGGTTGACAGCGCATTGACCACCGACACGCCAACACCGTGCAGGCCGCCCGATACCTTGTAGGAATTTTGGTCGAACTTTCCCCCGGCGTGCAGTTGGGTCATGATCACTTCGGCCGCCGAAACCCCCTCTTCAGCGTGAATGTCGACCGGAATGCCACGACCGTTATCAGCCACGGTAACGGAACCGTCGCCATTGAGGATCACATCGACCCGGTCGCAATGACCCGCCAGGGCTTCATCAATGGCATTATCAACGGCTTCGTAAACCATGTGATGCAGGCCGGATCCGTCATCGGTATCACCAATGTACATGCCCGGACGCTTACGCACCGCATCGAGGCCCTTGAGAACCTTGATCGATTCTGAATCATAGGTGTTGTCATTGCGGGTTTCTTGCGGCGTCGGTGTTTCGCTGTCGTCGATGGGGGTATCGTTCATAACCTGTTCTCTTCAACTTCCATAAGGCGTAACGGCGGCATTCTCGACGCTGAAAAACTGCGCAGATCTTGCCAGGGGTTCAAATAAAGCGGTGTCGGTTCCTGTCATCCAGGCCTGAATACCAAGCTCCAGAATTTCCAAAAACAGCGCCTCGCGGCGGGTTTCATCCAGATGGGCTGCGACTTCATCAAGCAACAACAATGGCAACGAGCCACGTTCGGCTGTCTGCAGGCGGGCATTGGCCAGGATCAAGGCGATCAGAAGGGCCTTTTGCTCGCCGGTGGAACACAAGGCGGCAACTTGTCCGGTGCCCAGATGATGCACGACCAAATCACTGCGGTGAGGCCCAAGCCCTGCATGGGAATTTTCTGTCTCGCTGCGACGTGACGCGGCCAGGGCGTCCCGGAATCTGTCTTCGGCCTGTAATGCCGGTCCTTGCCCAAGCCACCGTTCCACATCGCCATCAACGGCAATCGAAACGCCGGGGAACGCACCGTCAGGTGTCGCAAATTCACCCAGGCGCGCGGCCAGATGCAGGCGCGCGGCACACACCGCAACGCCGCGCGAGGCCATGGTCGCTTCTAGCGCACCCAGCCATTCAGGGTCGGCCGGGCGGCCACTGTCGGGCTGGCCGTGGCGCAACAGGCGGGAACGTTCACGAAGGGCATGTTCATATGCCGAAACCCGCCCGGCATGGGCCGGGTCAAAACCGAACACCAGACGATCCAGAAATCGCCGACGAGCCGACGGGCCTTCGGTAAACAGGCGGTCCATTTGCGGGGTCAGCCATTGGGCGCTCAAATGATCGGCCAGAACACTTTGCGAACGCACCGCCTCACCATCGACCCGAACGTGCCGCTTTTCCCGGAAACCCCCGCCCTGATCGTCTCGCCCGGTGCCGATGCTGACCGGCCCCCGGGGGGTTTGCAGGTTTGCCGCGACGGCCCAGTTTCGGCTTGTCGTTTGCACATCTGCAGGTTCGGATCTGGCTATTTCGCTTAAGCGAGCACCCCTGAGGCCACGCCCCGGAACCAGAAATGACACGGCCTCTAGAATATTGGTTTTGCCCGCGCCATTAGGCCCCGTCAGGATTACCGGCCGGGCATCGGCTTCAAGACGAAGCGATCGATAACACCGAAAATCACTGAGGCTCAGGCGTTGCAGCGACACCTGCCCGGCAACGGTTGCCGCTATGGAGCCGGCACCATCGGTATTCATTCTGGCCAATCCTTGCGATCGGGTCAGGGCTACTTTCCTTCAAGACTGCGGATAAAGTTCGCGCAGGCATTAAGCGGGACACACCCGCACAGGGTTTTTCGCGGGTCACACCCGCATGGGCATCAATACATACAGCGCGCTGGCATCTTCGATTTCGCTCAGGATCGTCGGTGACGCGGCATCGGCCAGAGTGAACCTGGCGCTATCGCCTTCGATCTGGCCGGTGATGTCGAGCAGGTAACGGGAATTAAAGCCGATTTCCATCGCGTCGCCATCATACTGGACTTCCAGTTCTTCCGTGGCGCTGCCCTGATCGGGACTGGACGCCGAAAGCACCAGCACGCCGGGACGGAGGTCCAGCTTGACAGCACGGGACTTTTCGCTGGAAATGGCCGACACGCGATCTACCGCTTCGGCAAAAGGCTTGCACTGAACAATCAGTTCCTTGTCGTTGCCCGACGGAATAACGCGTTCATAATCGGGGAACGTGCCATCGATCAGTTTCGACGTTAAAATGACACTGTCAAAAGTGAACCGGATCTTGGTTTCCGACAGTTCGACGGAAACATCGTCGACCGTGTCTTCAATCAAACGGTGCAGCTCGCTGACCGTCTTGCGGGGCACGATGATGCCGGGCATGCCCGCAGCACCACTGGGCAAGGGGCCCTCGACACTGGCCAGGCGATGGCCATCGGTAGCCACGGCCCGCAATACCGGCGTGCCATCACGTTCGGCCGCATGCAGGTAGATGCCGTTCAGGTAATAGCGGGTTTCCTCGGTCGATATGGCAAAACGGGTGCGATCGATCAGGCCACGTATTTCAGCCGCCGGCAACAAAAAGGAATGCGGCAGCTCACCGCCCGACATGACCGGGAATTCATCGGTCGGCAGGCACGTCAGGGTGAACCGGGATCGCCCGGACCTGATCACCAGCTGACCATCTTCGCCGCTGTCAAATTCGACCTGGGATCCGTCGGGAAGCTTTCGCACAATTTCATAAAGCGTCAGGGCCGGGGCGGTGGTGGCACCCGGCGTCTCGACACTGGCGCTGATCTGATCGATGACGTCCAGATCCATATCTGTGGCGTTCAGGCCCAGCAGGCCATCGCCCGCTTCGATCCGGACATTGGACAAAATCGGAATGGTATTGCGCCGTTCGACCACACTTTGGACACGGCCCAGGGCTTTCAACAAAGTGGCCCGTTCAATGGTAAATTTCATGTTGATTCTTAGACTTCAGTTATCGTTCGTTTCAATTGAAACCGGCCTTGCCGAAAACGGCCTGCGAAGCCCTTTTGCAAAGCGGCCTACCGATACCGAAAGGCCGCCTTGAAAAAAAGGCCACAAACCGAGAATCCGGATTTTCCGGGGTCTCCCCATGAGTGTCGGTCATTATACCAAAAAGGCCTGAAAGCAGAAGCCTTTTCCACGCCGGGGAAAGACTTTCAGCGGCTCCCGTTTGCGGGGCGAAAAACGGCTGAAAACAGGGGTTTTTGGCTCAGCCCTCGAGCATGCGACGCAGCAACTCGACATCTTCGGCGAAGGATGAATCGCATTCGCGCAGTTCTTCAACCTTTTTCACGGCATGCATCACTGTCGTGTGGTCGCGGCCACCGAATTTACGGCCAATTTCCGGCAGCGAACGAGACGTCAACTGCTTGGCCAAATACATGGCAACCTGCCGGGGCCTGGCGACGGAACGGGCACGCCGGGCCGAATGCATATCGGAAATCCGGATATTGAAGTGCGACGCAACCTGTTTTTGAATTTCTTCGATGGTCACCCGGCGATCATTCGCCCTAAGCAGGTCATGCAGGACTTCCTGGGTGTTTTCCAACGTGATTTCCCGGCCAACCAGTTGCGAGTGGGCGACGACACGATTAAGCGCCCCTTCCAGTTCACGCACATTGGCGGTGATTTTGTGGGCCAGGAATTCCAGCATCTTCTGGGGCACCTGGACCTTCATCTGTTCGGCCTTGGATTCAAGAATGCCCAGGCGAAGCTCGTATGTGGTGGCATGAATGTCGGCAACCAGGCCGCAATTGAGGCGCGATTTCAGGCGATCTTCCATACCTTCCAGATCGGACGGCGATTTATCGGCAGACAGGATGATTTGGCGGCCTTGGTCAACCAGCGCATTGAAGGTATGGAAAAATTCTTCCTGGGTCGCACCCTTGCCACCAATGAACTGAACATCATCGATCATCAGGACATCCACATTGCGGAACATGTCCTTGAAGTCGACCGTGTTTTGTTCCTTCAGCGCCCGGATGAACCGGTACATGAATTTTTCGGCCGACATATAGATCACCGTGCGCGACGGGTCCTGCTGGCGAATATGCCAGGCAGTCGCGTGCATCAGGTGCGTCTTGCCAAGCCCGACACCGCCATAAAGAAACAGCGGGTTAAACGTGACTGTCGCCGCTTCGGCGACCCTTCTGGCTGCGGCATAGGCAAATTCGTTGGGCTTGCCGACAACAAAATTATCAAACGTGAAGCGGGCATCAAGGGGCGCGCTGATCCCGGCGTGCCCGTTTTCACCAAACTTGTTGCTATTGGTGCCCTTGAACTGGATGCCCGACGCTTCAGCCGCTTCGGATGCCCTTGATGACGCCGCAACGGTCGCGTTTTCAGCCGCCGCGGCCAACCTGCCGCCAGGGCGCTCAGCGGCGGCGGGCCTGAAACAATGATCGGACTGAACAAATATATCGACGCTTCCAACCGAAGAATCGACGCCGTTCCACAAGGCTCCCAAACGATCGGCGTAATGGGCAACAACCCAATCCCGCATAAAGCGGGTCGGCACGGCGATACGGGCGGCGCCATTGACGATCTCTCGCACGGCCATGGGTTTTACCCAGCTTTGAAAAGCGGCCTCACCAATTTCGCCGCGCAGGTTTTCACATACCTGGCCCCAGCTTGAATTGATAGGATCGTCTATTTTGTCGCTCGTCATTTAGTTTCGTAACCCCCAATGGGTATTATATGTTTTCAAAAGGCCCGAAATCTCGCGCCTTCATCTTGCCGGACCAGACCAGCGGCGATTTACCCGCCCCCGGCGTTGCCGAGGGAAAACGGTGGCCTGCTGCTCGCCCCCCATAGACATTCATCCCTTGCGATAACCGCCCCACTTTTTTACGCGGGCACGGGATGTTAAAATCGTTACCGCGAGACCTGCCCGTCGCCTTAACAGCGACCGCCCGACCAGATGACTTTTGCGCCAGGGCCGGATCACATTCTCGTGGCTTTTCCTGTAACTGTTTAGTTGGAAGAAATTAGCCTATACTTCACATGCACGCAACCAGCCAATTCGCCGATAAATATTCATAAAATTTTATTTAAATTTATTTGATGAGTATTTGAATATTACTGTGCAGTGTTTCCCCGCGTCATCCTGTCCCGAAAGACAAATTACAAAGACACGACGGCACATGCAACGTGATCGTATAGGGAACGTCGAAAATAAATTTCTTGACAACATCGCCACCTTCGAGTCCCCCAAGGGTCTGTGCGGGACAGGTAGGAATGCACGTTAAGGGCACAAAAAAAGGCCGCCTCCCCAAGCCTGAGGTGCGGCCACTTTTTGTCTGCGTATCAGCGTGCCGGGATCAGGCGGCGAGGGCTTTGATCCGGGCGGACAGGCGCGACAGCTTCCGTGACGCCGTATTTTTGTGGAAGATGCCTTTGGCAACGCCGCGCATGAGTTCGGGCTGTGCTGCCTTGAACGCTGCGTCTGCGGTGCCTTTTTCGCCACCGGCGATAGCTTCTTCAACCTTGCGGAGGAAAGTCCGGATGCGTGTCTTGCGAATACCGTTTACTTCGGTTTGGCGAACAGTCTTCCGGATGCGTTTTTTTGTCGATGCGTGGTTTGCCATGATCTCTCTGTATTCCGTGCTTAAGTCAGGTTTTCTCTAAGCGAACGCGGGTTTATATAGCCCGGTGCGTAAGTCGTCAAGCCCGTAAAAATCGCGCTTGTGAATCCTGCCCAGGCGGGCGCGACTATTTGTCCTTGAATGAGGGCTGACGCTTCTCGACAAAGGCCGCCATGCCTTCTTTCTGATCTTCCATGGCGAAGGAGGCGTGAAACATTCGACGCTCGAACCTGATGCCTTCGGCCAGCGTGGTCTCAAGGGCCCGGTTGACGGCCTCTTTGGCCATCATCACCACCGGGCGGGACAGCCTGGCGGTGGCTTCCGCCGTTTTTACCGCTTCGTCGATCAGGTCATCGCCCGGCACGATCCGGCTGACCAGGCCCGAACGTTCGGCTTCTTCAGCCCCCATCATGCGACCGGTCAGGCACATTTCCATGGCCTTTGACTTGCCCACCGAACGGGTCAGCCGCTGGGTACCGCCAGCACCGGGGATTGTGCCGATGGTGATTTCGGGCTGGCCGAATTTGGCGGATTCTGCGGCCAGGATGAAGTCGCACATCATCGCCAACTCGCAGCCCCCACCAAGCGCATAACCCGCGACGGCGGCAATGACCGGCTTGCGGCATTGGGTGACCCGTTCCCAGCCGACGCTGATAAAGTTTTCGCTATAGACATCGGCATAGGTCTTGTCTTTCATCTCTTTAATGTCGGCACCGGCAGCGAACGCCTTTTCAGACCCGGTAATAACCATGGCGCCAATTTTTGGATCGGACTCAAAACCATCAAGCGCTGCGGCAATGTCGGCAACCAGGGCTGCATTTAACGCATTGAGCGCCTTGGGTCGATTAAGCGTAATCAGGCCAACCCGGCCTTTTGTTTCAACGATGATATTTTCGTACGCCATCAGGGACTCCTAAAGATAATTAAGTCGATTTGATTGAGGGGTTACAATTGGGGTCGGTTACTTTTCGACCGGGGAAAGTCGGAAATGCACGGTCAAGCCAGAGCCGGACACGTTTTTCGGGGTGAGAAATTCCAATTTCAATATCTCGTCTTCGCGCACGAACTTGCGAGGTGCTGTCTGCGACCACCCCAGCTGTGGCAGGGTCGAGCCGTAAAAATCCAGCACCGCGCGATGTGTCATGTCACCTGTTACTGTGTTTTCAACAATGCGCCCGCTTGGGCTGTCAAATGTCATCGCCTCACCGGCCAGTTCGGACAAGCCCGGCATCAACGGCAGGTCATCAAAACCGCCGACAAACGCGCTGGCAGCGCGACCGGGGGCCGCCGCCAGTACCAGGGTGGCGCAAAAAACAGCCGCGACAACGAGCCCGCGTAACGACGAAAAATGGGGTGGAAAATGGTTTGCGAAACTTTTCATGGTCCATCAAGTCTAGCCGCTAGCGCTGGGCTCTGGAACAGTAAAATGTCGATCGCCCCGCCTGCGTTATTTTTGCAATACCGCGTGTGCGTGCCAAATCGCAATCGCATCCGGGGCAGGCTTGGCCCTGGCGGCCATAGACGGCGAATTGATGTTGGAAATACCCAAGCTCGCCCGTTGGCTGGCGATGGTCGCTTATCGATGCACCGCCAGCGTCGATGGCTTCATTGAGAATACTTTTTATGGCCGGCACCAGTCTTGATGCCCGGCGCCCCGCGACAGACGCAGCTGTGCGTTTGGGTGAAATGCCCGCCCTGAACAAAGCTTCTGAGACATATATATTGCCCAACCCCGCCACTACCGATTGATCCAGCAAGGCCGATTTAATGGGTGTTTGCCGACCTTTCAGGCGCGCCGACAGAATTTCCGCATTGAACCCGTCACCCAAGGGTTCGGGGCCCAGGTTCTTAAGCATCACATACTGATCAAGGGCCGCACCATCGATCAGGTCCATAAAGCCGAAACGCCGGGGATCATTATAACGCACTTCCGTGTCCTGATCCGTGCGCAAGATAATGTGTTCGTGTTTTTCCGGCGACGGCGATGGGTCCGGATAGATCCGGTAACTGCCCGACATCCCCAGGTGGCTGATCAGCACACTGCCGTCTTCAAGTTCAATGAGCAGGAATTTTGCCCGCCTGCGAACCGCTAAAACTCGCTGTCCGGTCAGGCGTTGGCCAAAACCATCAGGAAGGGGAAAGCGTAAATCCGGCCGCCTGGCGACAGCGCGTATAATGCGACGACCTTCAAGGACCGGCATCAGGGCCCGGCGAACCGTTTCAACTTCTGGGAGTTCTGGCATGAACGTAACCTAGCGCCTTTTATTCCCTTGGGCTATGGTGCGTTCATGAACACAAAAAATGCATCTGGCACAACCCATTTCGGGTACACGGACGTTGGCGTCGATGAAAAGGCGGGACTGGTCAAAGGCGTCTTTGACAGCGTCGCCCCTCGTTACGACCTGATGAACGACCTGATGAGCATGGGCGTCCATCGTTTGTGGAAAAGCGCCCTGATCGACGCCCTGAACCCGCAAGGCGGCATGCAGCTGATTGACGTTGGCGGCGGTACCGGCGATATCGCGTTTCGCTTTCTGGATCGGGGCGGCGACACGGTGACGGTCTGCGATATTAACGATGAAATGCTTGAAGTCGGACGCGACAGGGCCATTGACCGGGGTGTGCTGGAAGGTATTTCCTGGGTCAACGGCGATGCCGAAAAACTACCCGTTCCCGACGCCTCGTTTGACGCCTTCACCATTGCGTTTTGTATCCGTAACGTTACCCGTATCGACAGCGCCCTGGCCGAAGCGCGGCGGGTTCTTAAGCCCGGCGGTCGTTTCCTGTGCCTGGAATTCAGCCATGTCGTACTGCCGCTGTTGGACAAAATCTATAATGCCTATTCCTTTAACGTGTTGCCCAAACTGGGGAGCCTGGTTGCCGGTGATGCAGATTCCTACAAATACCTGGCAGAAAGCATTCGTCGCTTCCCCGACCAGCAGACCTTCGCCCAAATGATTGAAGATGCCGGCCTTGAACAGATCAACTACCGTAACCTGTCGGGTGGCATCGCCGCCTTGCATTCGGCCTGGCGCATTTAGAGCAAACCACGATGAACCGGACCCTGAAAAACATTGGCCGCCTGCTGGCCATCGCTCGCATTCTGGCCCGCCACAATGCGCTTTTCCTGCTTGAACGCCTGGGCGTCGCCGCCCCGGTGGTCGTGCTGGCGCGTATTTTTTCCCGCAAGGCCGACGGACGCCCCGGCCAGCGCCTGGCGGCGGCACTGCAAGAAGCGGGGCCAAGCTTCATTAAACTGGGGCAGGCACTATCGACCCGGTCGGACCTTCTGGGCGAGCAGTTTTCCACCGACCTGTCCGAATTGCAGGACCGCCTGCCGCCATTTCCCGGCGACCAGGCCCGACAAATCATCGAAACGGAATTCGGCAAACCGGTCGACGCGCTTTTCAGCCATTTTGACGATATGCCCGTCGCCGCCGCATCCATCGCCCAGGTTCACTTTGCCGTAACCCTGGATGGCCGTGACGTCGCCGTCAAGGTTTTGCGGCCCAACATCGAAGACGCCTTTCAGCGGGACATTGACCTGTTTTTCTGGGTCGCCGAACTGGTTGAGGCAACCCGGCCTGAATACCGCCGCCTGCGACCGGTCGAATCCATCCGCACCCTGGCCGATACCGTCAAACTGGAAATGGACCTGCGCTTTGAAGCCGCCGCCGCCGCCGAGCTGGCTGAAAATTTCAGCGACGATCCGGGTTTTTGCATCCCCGCCGTCGACTGGGCCAGGACCGGTCACCGGGTCATGACGACGGAACGGGTGTACGGCGTGCCCCTGGATGATGTCAAAGCCATTGAGGCCTATGGGCTTGACCCGGTCGCGGTGCTTGAAAAATCGTCCACGGTTTTCTTTTACCAGGTTTTCCGGGATGGCTTTTTTCATGCCGACATGCACCCCGGCAATATGTTTGTGCGCGAAGACGGCGCCCTGGCAGCAGTCGATTTTGGCATCATGGGGCGGATTGACCGCAAGACCCGCCACCACCTGGGTGAAATGCTGCTGGGCTTCCTGACCCGGGATTACCGCCGGGTCGCAGAAATTCATTTCGAAGCCGGTTGGATCCCCGCCGACCAATCGGTTGAAACCTTCACCCAGGCCTGCCGGTCCATTGCAGAACCGATCCTGGACCTGCCACAGAACGAAATTTCCATTGCCCGCCTGTTGGGCCAGCTGTTTTCCATCACCGAAACGTTTAACATGGAAACCCAGCCACAGTTGCTGTTGCTGCAAAAAACCATGCTGATCGCCGAAGGCACCGGACGCAAATTAAGCCCCGATGCCAACATGTGGTTGCTGGCCCGACCGCTGATTGAAGACTGGATGGTGCAAACCCTGGGGCCGGAAGCCCAGGTGCTGGACGCCGTCGCCGATTTGGCGAGCACTCTCAAGCGCTTGCCCGGCGTGTTCGCAAACCTTGAAAAGGGTGCCGCCGAACTGGCCGAAGGACGCCTGAAATTGCATCCCGATACCGTGCGGGCCTTACGGGGCGAAAAATCATCGGGCCTGAGCCTCGCCGCCCTGGTCGTCGCGGTCGCGGTAATTACCGCCGTCCTTACCCTTCTGGCCTAACTTAAATCTCTGCTTGTCATCGCAAGTTGGCACTATTAGATTAACCACATCATTTTCTCGTTAATTAATGCTCTAGGACCATTTTATAGTGGACAAACGCGTATTGCTGATTGTTTCCGGGGGCATAGCCGCCGTCAAGTGCCCGGAACTGATCCGGTTGCTGGATAAACCCGCCATACGAACCCGCGTCATCCTGACCCGTGGCGGCAGCCAGTTCGTAACTCCCTTGTCATTGGCGGCCTTAAGCCGGGATACGGTATATGGCGAGCTGTTTTCCCTGACAGATGAAAACGCGATGGGTCATATTGAATTGTCTCGCCAGGCCGACATGATCCTGGTTGCCCCGGCCAGTGCCGATATTCTGGCCAAAATGGCGTCGGGGCTGGCAGATGATCTGGCAACAACAGCACTGCTGGCAACCGACAAGCCGATTTTTGTCGCCCCTTCCATGAACGTGCGCATGTGGCAGCATCCGGCGACGGTCGATAATTTGGCTCTGCTGCAAAAGCGCGGCGTCACCATCATCGGCCCCGAAGAAGGCGACATGGCGTGCGGCGAATTCGGCATGGGGCGCATGAGCGAACCCAAAACCATTGCAGCCGTTATCGAGCAGTTCTATGCCCGTTCCAACCGTTTGGCGGGTCGCCATGCCCTGGTGACCAGCGGACCGACCCACGAACCGGTCGACCCGGTCAGGTATATCGCCAATCGCTCGTCGGGCAAGCAGGGCCACGCCATCGCTGCGGCCTTACGGGACCTGGGCGCGACGACGACACTGGTGTGCGGGCCCACACATCAGCCCGACCCAGTGGGGGTTACCGTCATTCATGTACAAACAGCGGACGAAATGCTTACGGCCTGCCAACAGGCCCTGCCCGCCGATATATTTGTTAGTGCCGCCGCCGTATCGGACTGGCGGGCGGCGGACATCACCGCCGCCAAGATTAAAAAGAACGGTACCGCCCCCGGCCCCCTGAAGTTGGTGGAAAATCCCGATATTCTTGCCACCTTGGCAAAACCCGGAAACCTGCGGCCCGGTCTGGTCATCGGTTTTGCCGCTGAAACCGAAAATGTCACCCAAAATGCCAAAGCCAAGCGCCTGAAAAAAGGCTGCGACTGGATTTTGGCCAATGACGTTTCAACGGGCACCGATACCTTCGGCGGCGATACCAACACGGTGCACCTGATCGACGAAAGCGGCGGCGAGAACTGGCCGAAAATGACCAAGCAGGCGCTCGCCCATGCCCTGGGCGCCCGAATTGCCGACACCCTTGAACCGCTTAAGGATTGAACGGGGACATGACTGAACTTTCCATTTCCCTGCAACGCCTTGCCAATCTGGACGGTCTGGACGTGCCGCTTTACGCCACGCCTTCAAGCGCCGGTGCCGATTTGGTCGCCGCCAACCAGGCCCCGGAAACCCTGGCCCCCGGCGCCCGCGCGTTGATCCCCACCGGCATCGCCCTGGCCCTTCCCGCCGGGTACGAAGCGCAGGTTCGGCCCCGGTCCGGGCTGGCGCTGAAGCACGGCATTACAGTGCTGAATACACCGGGAACCATCGATGCCGATTACCGGGGGGAAATTGGCGTCATTCTAATTAATCACGGAACCGAAACATTTGTCGTCGAGCGTGGTATGCGCATTGCACAAATGGTTATCGCCCAAGTGACAACGGCCAATTGGGCGATTGTGGAAAGTCTGCCAACAAGCGTGCGCGCCGACGGCGGATTTGGGTCAACGGGCCTTGAAGAACCAACAAAGGGTCATAAAACAGATGCTTAGGCTGTCCAAAAAAATGCTGTACGCCATCGAGGCGGTCCTCGATATCGCTTATCACGCGGGAAACGACCCCGTGCAAAGCCGCGAGATTACAAGACGGCAGGAAATTCCACGCAGGTACCTGGAACAGGCCCTGCAACATCTTGTTCGCGAAGGTATTTTGACCGGCGTGCGCGGCCCCCGCGGCGGGTATCGCCTGGCCCGGGAACGTCGCCGCATTTCCGTTGGCGATATCGTGCGGATTGTCAGAACCATGGAAACCCCTGAGGACCCTATTTCCGATGCCGCCGGGTCTGATCTTGGCATCAAGGTCGTCAGGCCCATGTGGCTGGTCCTGCAAAAGGGCGTTATAAAACAGCTCGAGGAAATTACCATCGACGATTTGTGCGACAAATCCGCCGAAGCCGGAATCATCAGCGAAGGTCGGAAAAATCTCGACTTTTCAATTTAACCCAAACCCGGTGAAGTCTTTAAAATCATGTCAGAGAAATCCCCCTTTCGCGGCCGTATATATGACACCCTGACCGATACCGTCGGCGCAACGCCACTGGTTCGCCTGTCGCGGCTTGCCAACAATGCCGGATGCGCCGCCGATATTGTCGGCAAATGTGAATTCTTCAATCCGTTGGCGTCGGTCAAGGATCGTATCGGGTTGGCAATGATTGACGCCGCCGAAGCCGATGGCCGCATTGTTCCGGGATCTGTCCTGGTTGAACCGACATCGGGCAACACGGGCATCGCCCTGGCCTTCGTCTGTGCCGCCAAAGGCTACCGCCTGATCCTGACCATGCCCGACAGCATGTCGGCCGAACGGCGTAAAATGGTTGCCCTGCTGGGGGCGGAAATGGTCCTGACCCCCGCCTCCAAAGGCATGAAAGGAGCCATTGAAGAGGCTGAAAAGATTGTCAGTTCCACATCCGGTGCGATCATGTTGCAGCAGTTTGACAATCCGGCCAATCCGGAAATTCACCGCCTGACCACGGCCGAGGAAATCTGGGACGACACCCAGGGTAAGGTCGATATGGTGATCAGCGGGATCGGAACCGGCGGCACCTTCACCGGCATCGGTGACGTTCTAAAGGCCCGCAAGCCCGGCCTGAAAATGGTCGCCGTGGAACCCGAAGACAGCTCGGTGCTGTCAGGCGGCATTCCGGGTCCCCACAAAATTCAGGGAATTGGCGCAGGCTTTGTGCCGGGTAACCTGGACCGGGACCTGATCGACGAGGTCATTACGATCGGTAACGAAACGTCCATAAACATGGCCCGCACCGTGGCCAGGACCGAAGGGTTGCCCATTGGCATTTCATCGGGTGCTGCCCTTGCCGCCGCACTTGAAATTGGCTCCAGGCCGGAAATGAGTGGTAAAATGATTGTCGCGATCTTGCCGTCTTCTGCTGAGCGGTATTTGTCGACATCCCTGTTTGACGGACTGGTGGAATAACGGACACGCGCCATGGACTTCACGGAAAACCAGATACAGCGTTACGCCCGGCATATTTTGCTAAACGATGTGGGGGGCGAAGGACAGGCACGACTGATGCAGTCAAAAGTGCTGGTCATTGGTGCCGGGGGCCTGGGGTCGCCGGTTATCTTGTATCTTGCCGCCGCCGGCATCGGCACCATCGGGGTGATCGATGATGACGTGGTCGACTTGTCCAACCTGCAACGACAGATCGTCCACACCACAGACGCCGTCGGCACCGCCAAGGTGGAAAGTGCCCGCCAAACCATCAAGGCGATCAATCCGGAAGTCAATTTGGTCACCCACCCGCACCGCATCACCGCAGATAACGCCCTTGAACTGATATCGTCCTATGATCTGGTGGCCGATGGCTGCGACAATTTCGCCACCCGTTTCCTGGTCAATGACGCCTGTTACTTTGCAAAAAAGCCGCTGGTATCGGCGGCAATTTTGCGGTTCGATGGCCAGCTTTACACTTTCCGGCCCAACGATACCGACGCCAAGGGCGACCCGTTGCCGTGTTATCGGTGCCTGTTTCCCAAAGCGCCGCCGCCGGGGCAAGTCCCGACCTGTGCCGAAGCCGGGGTGCTGGGCGCCCTGTGTGGCACCATGGGATCCCTGCAGGCAACCGAAGTGATCAAGGAACTGATTGGAATAGGCGACAGCCTGGCCGGATCCATTCTGATCTATGAAGGTCTTGCGACCGAATTTCAAAAAATCCGGGTCAAGGCCGATCCCAACTGTCCGCTGTGCGGCTCGACCCCGACGATCACCGATCTTTCCTCGCACGATACATAGGACCGGATATGTCCAACGCGACAAACACACGGCCCGGCAAACTATCCATCATTGTTTTTTCAGGTGAGTTCGAACGCATCCATTATGCCCTGGTCACGGCAAGTGCCGCCGTCGCCATCGATATTCCGGTCACCCTGTTTTTTACCATGGCGGCATCGCGCGCCTTGCTGGCCCCGCTTGGCGACGGCACCCCGGCCTGGCGGAGCTTGCCAATTGGCAACAGCGGCCTTGTCGGCACAACAGCAGAGCAAATTGACGATGGTTTCAAGGAACGCACGGTCGCCGATTTCGAAGACCTGCTAAGTGCCTGCGTTACGCTGGGTGTTCGCTTCATGGTATGCGATATGGGCCTGCGCGCGCTGGACATGGAAGGCGCGCAAATGCGCGACGACGTGGCCATCGAAAGCGGCGGTATGGTGACGTTCCTCAACGATGCATCGGCCACCGGGCAGATGCTATTTATCTGACATGATTTTCGCGACCATGGCTTCCTGTTCCGCGCCCTCTGTTTTTAAACCCTGAATGACGCCGTGCCGGTCTTCGCCAGACTTGTTCTGGCTCATCTTCGATTTACCGTCCAGGCGGGCAATGGGCAGCGAAAAACCGACGATACCTTTGAGCTGGGCCGCAATAAAATCCGCCGGAGCGTCAGACACCGCCCAGGGGTCGGCACGCCGCTCTTCGTGCTTTTCCGTCAATCGGGAGACCAAATCCAGCAAGCGCGCCGCATCGTCGTAAAATTCAATTTCGCCGTAGGCATGAACGGCCTGGTAATTCCAGGTGGGGACGACTTTTTCCGTCTGTACCTTGGTGGCATACCAGGACGGCGAAATGTAGGCATCGGGTCCATTGAACATGATCAGCGCCGGCACCTTCACATCGGCGGTGCGCCATTGCGCGTTGCCCCGCGACAAATGCCCGTGGATGGTACCGAATTCGCCATCTGATGGGGCAAAAACAACGGGAACCTGGCTGGCTTCCAAGCCGTTTTCACCCATGGTGACCAAGCTGACAAGCCGGGCCTGTTGCATCAGGTCGTGCAACACAGGCAGGTGGTCTTCCAAAAAAACCGGCGGGGTAAACATATCTGGCTCCTGCTTTCTTACAAATTAGTCAGCTGGATTTTGCGCGTTGATGATCAATGCCGCCAGTTTTTTCATTCCGGTCCGGATGTCGTCCAGCGAGCAGGTCGAAAAAGCCAGGCGAAGGGTGTTTTCACCGCCGCCGTTGGCATGAAAGGCGGCCCCCGGTACAAACGCGAGTTTTTCTGTATCCAGGGCCTTTTCAAGCAACACCCGTGCATCCATTCCTTCGGGCAGGGTCAACCACACAAACATCCCCCCCTGGGGCGTGGTGAAGTGGACCGTGTTGGGCAGGTATTGGCGTAATGCTGCGACCATCGCATCGCGGCGTTGCCCATAGAGCCCGCGCAGAACTTGCACATGTTCGTCCAGAATTCCCGTTGCCAATTCATAGACCATCACCTGATTAACGGTCGATGTGTGAAGATCGTTGGCCTGTTTCAGCAAGACCAGTTTGTCGAGCACCACTGCGGGCGCGATGGTCCACCCCACCCGAAGCCCCGGCATCATGGTTTTCGAGGCGGTGCCCAGATGAATGACCCGCCCGTCCGTATCCCACTTACCGGTTCCCAGAAATTCACCTTCGATTTCCAACAAGGATGGCGGCGGTGGGTTGCCGTAATACAGCGCCCGGTAGGCCCCATCTTCGATGATTGGCACATTGTATTGATGGGCCAGTTCGACCATGCGACGGCGGCGATCTTCCGGGATCGTCATGCCGCCCGGATTTTGGAAATCAGGAATCGTATACAGCAACTTAACGCCCTGCCTGAAGGCGGTTTCCAGGCTTTCAAGGGTCATGCCATCATCATCGGTTTCAACCGTCAGGTATCGGGGCCGCCGGGTGCCAAAGATTTGCAAAGCACCAAGGTACGTCGGGTCGGCAAGGGCGATGGCGCTATCGGTATCAATCAATGCCGTCGCCAGTAATGCCAGGGATTGCTGCGCCCCATTGGTGATCAGGACATTTTGCGGATTTAACGCAATTTGTGCCGTCTCGTACCGTTTACTGATCCACGACCTGAGCGGCAAATACCCTTCCGTCTGGGAATACTGCATGGACTGACGGGTCGGGTCATCGGCCTGGGCATCCAGCACGGACTGAATGCGCCGTACTTCGGCCATGGGGAACAACTCAGGGTCGGGGATACCACCGGCAAATGACAGGATCGACGGGTCTGACAGGATTTTCAGCAGTTCCCGAATTTCTGACGCACAAACCGCGCTGGCATCAGCCGAAAATTTATTGTGCCACCCCATGATGCAACCTCCGCAGACAAACAAGGACAGCAATACTGACTTTGTTATGCCTTCCCGTCAATCCGGGAATCGGCGGCGGGAAAGCCCTCGTTAGCTTTTGTTGCGGACTTTTTGAATGGTCACTACCAGAATGAGCCCCACCAGGGCGACAAAAAACAGGGTCGACGACACAGCCTTGATGATCGTGAATGTACTCGCCATCGCCACCAGTATTTCGGGCAGGTCAGGAAACTTTATCAGCATGGCAACGATACCGGCATTTTCGGCATAATCGGCAAGGCCCGCAAACATGGGCAGGAACATGACTGTCCCCAGCATTGCGGGCAACCCGATAGCTTTGGCCAGCAACCACTTCCAGATCAGCGCGTAAGAAATGGCGAACAGTCCCGGATAGACCATGTCCAGCGGGATTTGCCGCCCGAGGTAATAGCTTCTGCCCTCGGCACCAATTGCACTTAAAAAACGGGTCGCATCATCAAAACCATACCCGCCGGGCAACATGTCAAAAGCGTCCATGCCACCGGACAAGTCCCGAAGGTGGGGCAAGGTAACAAGAACCATAACCAGATAGACGACCTGGGTGATGATGAAAAATGCGAGAACAATACGGCCGCTGACCGGTACTGGCACAGGAAGAGACATCACTTACTCCATCACTTGCCCGAATTCGAAATCAGAATGCTTCACCGATGACCCGGTCAGGTGGTTTGTGACCGTCGGCAAAGGTCTTGATATTGATCAGCACTTTTTCGCCCATGTCGATGCGGCCCTCGATCGTCGCCGACCCCATATGGGGCAACAGCAGGACGTTTTTAAGTTCCAGCAATTTGGCGTTTACCGCAGGTTCGTTGGCAAAAACGTCCAGACCGGCACCAGCCAATTCGCCCGCCACCAGCATACGGGTCAGGGCATTTTCATCGACCACCTCGCCGCGCGATGTATTGACGAGATACGTATGGGGACGCATCAGCTTTAAGCGCCGGGCCGACAGCAGGTGGAAGGTGGCCGGCGTATGCGGACAATTGACCGACACAATATCAACCCGGGCCAGCATCTGGTCCAGGCTTTCCCAATAGGTCGCTTCCAGTTCACCTTCCACTTCCGGGTGAACCCGGTGGCGATTGTGATAATGCACCGAAAGCCCAAACCCTTTGGCCCGGCGTGCCAGGGCCGAACCGATCCGCCCCATGCCAATAATGCCCAGGCGCTTGCCATAAATCCGGTGACCCATCATCCAGGTCGGCGACCAGCCTTTCCAGTCACCCGACTTGACCCTTTCGGCACCTTCGGCAAGCCGACGGGGAACAGCCAGGATCAACGCCATTGTCATATCGGCGGTGTCTTCGGTCAGAACATCCGGTGTGTTGGTAACGGTGATGCCGCGCTGGCGGGCGCTGGCCAGGTCGATGTGATCGACACCCGTGCCATAGTTGGCGATCAACCGAAGGTTTTCACCCGCCTGTGATAAAATCGCTGCATCGATGCGGTCAGTCAAAGTCGGAACCAACACATCGGCCGTTTTCACAGCCTCGATCAGGTCCGCCTTGTTCATGGGTTCATCGGTCAGGTTAAGGCGAACATCGAACAATTCCATCATTCGGGTTTCGATGCTGTCGGGCAGCTTGCGGGTAACGACAACCCGCGTCTTGGTCTGCGGCATTTTATTCCTCCGGCGTTATGCCCTTAGGCCATAGCAACATAGCGCCCCGCTTGTCCAGTATCGAGACGCCTCAATGCCAAATGAGTGTCAAAAACTTGACCCTGACACCTGCGCAAGCCGTATAATAGACGATTATTCGCCCAGAGAATCTTTTTAAAAAGCTGCCAGGATCCGACTTTAAATCCATGCCCATGCCCTTCAAGCGAAAAAACCCGACCTCTGTGCTGACGATGGCCGTTTTTGTGGCGTCGATATTTCTATGGCAACCTGCAACAATTCGTCAGGCATCGGCGTCGGAAGATACCGGCCTGCCGTTACCGCGCTTTGCCAGTGTGCGCGCCGACCGCGTCAACCTGCGCACGGGGCCAGGTGTTCAATACCCGGTCGACTGGGTCTATCAACGCCAGGGCCTGCCCGTTGAAATCATCGCCGAATACAGGACCTGGCGGAAAGTCCGCGATTGGCAAAGCACCCAGGGCTGGGTCCACCAAAGCATGCTGTCAGGAAAGCGAACGATGATCGTCGTCGGCAAACAGCGCACCTTGCGGCAAAAACCCGACAGCAAAAGCCCCGCCGTAGCCCGCATCGAAGCCGGCGCCATCACCTCCATAAACAACTGCCCACCAAGCGGTGGGTGGTGCAAAATTGAGGCGGGTAAAATAAAAGGATGGCTCAGAAAGGTCGAATTCTGGGGTGCCTACCGGGACGAAGTTATCGAATAAGGTTTTTTCATTTAAGGTATGTGGTTCTCAAGGTAAGTGCCCCTGCGGGCGCACTCGTCGCGCTTGAGGGGCACGCCCCTAAATGAACTCGTCGAAATCCCCGACGAGAGCCCGCCGGGTATCATCAGGCAAAATCGCCATGTGGGCGTATTTTTTGTGTTCGATCCCCAGCACCACGCGTGCGTCATCTTGGCGCATGGCGGTAATTTGTTCTTCGCTAAACGGGAAGTGCAGGAAGTGGATGGACGACGCCTTGCCCGTTGCCGAAGTCCGTTCGACATCGTCTTCGGGAACCGCAGTCACCACCTGATCGCCAATGCTTAAGGTGATATTGTTTTCAATCCCGCCTAGGCCTTCCAGAAAAGCGGCCCGGCGATCGGGGTCGTCAATTTCAAACATCAATGTCGCCACCAATTCCCGCCCGTTTGGAATAAGCGGATTGTAGGCCGAAAGTTCGTCATTGATTTGCTCTTCGCCGCCGCGTTCAATAAACAGCATCTCGTGAATTTGATGCAGCATGGTCTGATAACTTTCGAAATAGAACGTGGCGTCCGGTCCGACGGAAACACGGCGGTTCTTTTTTGTTTGGGTCATGGCGCGACGGCGTTCGACACGAACATCGCCGTAGGCGTCCATGTCCATGATATCGGTTCGGCTGATTTGATGACGAGTCATAGTCTTGGTTTCCGTAAGCTTAGGATTTATAGGCGAGGGCCATCAATTGAATGGGGTGTTGAAAAGAATTGGCTGTAGCAGGCGGCGTATCACCGTCCAGGCGTTCCATGCCCTGGATGATATGTTCACGGGCCAATGGGCATTCCGATACCAGGTAGGGTGTCGCCGCCTTGGCCGCTTGCCGTGCGACGGGTTTACCCACCTTCAGGGCGACATCGAAATTGTCCTTCATGACCCCCCATGAACCGCCGTGACCGGAACAGCGTTCGATGACCGTAACTTGGGTGTCTGGAATGTTTTTCAACAATTCGGCACCCTTCTGGCCCATGTTCTGGGCCCGGGAGTGACACGAAATATGGATGGTCACATCGCCATCGAGCGCCTTCAGGCCTTCGGCCAGGCCTTCCTTGCGGGAAATATCGACGACATATTCGCTGATATCGAATGTCGCCTGGCTTAGGCGCTGAACGTTTTTATTTTCAGGCACCAACAACGGCCATTCAAATTTAAGCATCAATGAACAAGACGCCACCAGCGAGATGACGTCGTAACCGGCGTCGACCCATTCAGCGAGTTCGCTGGCCACTTTGTCGGCACTTTTTGCGACCGATTCCAGGTCGCCATGTTCGAATTGCGGCATGCCGCAGCAGCCGGGATAGACCAGTTCCGTTTCAACACCATTTTGAGCCAGCACCTTGCGCGCCGCCAAACCAATATCGGCGTTGTTGAATTCACCGGTGCAGGTGGCAAAGATCACAGCCTTGCGACCAAATGCCGGGGCTTTTTCATTTATGGTGGGAATATTTTTGTCGGCTTGTTTGCTAAGCCTGGTCGCATTGAAGGCAGGCAAGGCAGCGTCTTTATGAACACCGGTCACGGCCTGCAAGGCCGGGCGGGTCAGGTTGTTGCCACAGCGGGTAGCCCAATTGGCCAAGGGTGACACCGAACAACCCAGCGCGCCATTGCGGTCGGTCTTGGTCAGTTGGTTTTCAACGGCCGGGATTTGCCCTTTTTTGAACTGCACGGTCCTGGCGCGCAACATCAGGTGGGGGAAATCCAGATCAAATTCATGGGGCGGCACGTACGGGCATTTGACCATGAAGCACAGATCACACAAGGTGCAGGCATCAATCACCGGTTTGAAATCAGCACTTTTTACGGAATCGACTTCGCCACTTTCGCTTTCATCGACCAGGTCGAACAAGCGCGGGAAACTGTCACACAGATTAAAACACCGGCGGCAACCATGGCAGATATCAAAGGCCCGGCGCAATTCATCGTCAAGCTTTTGCTCGTCGATAAAGTCCGGGTCTTTCCAAGGAATGGGGTGACGCGTCGGCGCTTCCAGACTTCCCTCGCGCATGGTTTTTCAATCCTTAAATTGGGTAGGGTTTCCGCTTAATAATATTGTGGGGGAGTCCGGAACCGAACCCCCCCACAAAAATCTGTCACCGAAGGGCGCTGATTAAAGAGTATCAAGGGCCTTTTGGAAACGTCCGGCGTGTGATTTTTCAGCTTTCGCCAAAGTTTCAAACCAGTCGGCGATTTCGTCAAAACCTTCTTCACGGGCGGTCTTGGCCATTCCAGGATACATGTCGGTGTATTCGTGGGTTTCACCTTCGATGGATGCCTTCAGGTTATCGCCAGTGGGGCCGATGGGCAGGCCGGTTGCTGGATCGCCTGTTTCTTCAAGAAATTCCAGGTGACCGTGGGCGTGACCGGTTTCACCTTCGGCGGTGGAACGGAACACGGTAGCAACATCGTTGTATCCTTCGATATCGGCCTTCTGGGCGAAGTACAAATAACGACGGTTGGCCTGGGATTCGCCGGCAAAGGCGTCTTTCAGGTTCTGTTCGGTCTTGCTGTCTTTCAAGCTCATTTAAATCTCTCCTGGGTTTGGGTTATTCAAAATTATTTAGTTTTTTAAAGGCGCACACACGAGACGGATCAGCGACAAACAGCCCTCTCTATAACGCGCGAAGTACACACCAAATATGGCGCACCACGCACCGCCTGTCAAGTTTTAGTAATCATTCTAAACTACGCTGTAGTCCATTGATAAACATCAATTAATTATGCAACTCGAACGACAACATCGATCCTTTTAATGTCCACTCCGGCGGGTGCTGCAGGCAAGCCGCCGATACTGACCGTGTCGCCGTCGATATCTTCAAGAAGGCCGGTCTGTTCGTGGTAGAAATGATGGTGATTGTTGATATTGGTATCAAAATAGGACCGGGCCGTACCAATCACAATTTCCCGCAAAAGACCCGCTTTGGTGAACTGATGCAAGGTATTGTAGACCGTCGCCAACGAGACCCGCATGTTTGCGGCCTGGGCTTCGCTGTGGAGGACTTCCGCCGTAACGTGGCGGTCGCCGTTTTCGAACAACAATTTTGACAGTGCCAATCTTTGACGGGTCGGGCGCAGGCCTGCCGTTCTCAGTCGTTCAAGAAATTGCGTGTACGTCCTCATTTATGCAGTCCTTTGCGTACATTGTACGGGTTTATTAGTGTGAAAATAATGCAGTAGGACTATACCTAAATTAGAATTCCCCTAACTTCAAGCAAAACCATAATAAAATTATGGGAATAGACCAAGCCCGGTAGTCGGCTATTAGTCGCCGCTGACGATCCTGTCGACCAATTGGCCGACCGTGGGCACGAAACCATCTTTGTAAAACGGATCAGAGCCGAATTTATAGGCGTTGTGGCCAGAAAACATCAGGTTATCTTCGATGCTGCCGCCATGGGCAATGTCTTGCAGGGACTTCTGAATACAGAACGACCTGGGGTCCGCCCGCTTGCCGGTGGTTCCTTCTTCGTTTTCGGCCCAGTTGCTGAACCGGCACTGCGACAGGCAGCCCATGCAGTTTTGCTGGTCGATGACGATCTGTTCGGAATTTTCCGGGGTCACAAAAACAATCGTGCCATCGGGTGTTTTCATACCCGTCTTGAAGCCCTCGGCGATCCAGGCTTCGGCCCGGACTTTGTCTTTTGCGTTCAGGTACACGGGTCGGCCACGAGGCCCAAGCGGCAAGGGTTCAGGGCATTCTTCCGTTGCCTTGGCTTCATAGGCGACCTGACGCAGCGAGAGCTGTTCCAGGTGGTTGAGCAAATTGTTGCGAACGGCAGAAGAATAAAAACCCGTGGGGCTGAAACGGTTGAGAAAGATATCGCCTTCCTGCAATCCCAGCAACCGGTCCTGCCAGGCCTTGGAAACCGGGCTTTCCTGCGTCAACAGGGGGCGAGTACCGAACTGGAAAGCGATGGGGCCAACTTCCGGATTATCCAGCCAATGTTCCCAATCGCGCAAGTACCACACACCACCGGCCATGATGATCGGCGTATCGTTCAAACCGAATTCCCGCATTTGCTTGCGCAGTTCGACGATCCTTGGGTAAGGGTCTTGCGGAACTTCCGGGTCTTCCACGTTGCTCAACCCGTTATGGCCGCCAGCCAACCAGGGGTCTTCGTAAACGACACTGCCCAGGAATTCGGCATGTTTGTTATAGGAACGCTTCCACAGGGCGCGGAAGGCGCGGGCCGATGAAATGATCGGATGATAATAAACGCCAAAACTCGAGGCGATTTCAGCAACCCGGTACGGCATACCCGCACCACACGTAATGCCGTGCACCAGCCCCTTGGCACCTTCAAGGATGCCGGCCATGACCTCTGGCGTGCCCCCGGCTTCCCACAACACGTTGACATGAATGCGGCCCTCGCCACCCGACTTTTCATGGGCAACCTGGGCCTGGGCGATGCCGCCCTTAATGGCGTAATCGATCAATTCGTGCCAACGTTCGCGTCGCGTCGTACTGTGATAAACTTGGGGGATAACAGTGCCGTCGGCATCATAGGAATCGGCGTTCACGCCCGACACCGTGCCGACACAGCCTGCCGCAGCAAAGGCGCCTGCGCTGTTACCATTAGAAATTGCAACGCCCTTGCCGCCTTCGACAATAGGCAAAACTTCGCGTCCGGACATCAGGATGGGCTGTAAAGTCTTCAACTGGAGTTCCTACAGGAAATTATCTGGCCGGGGGTCACTTTATCGAATTTTGAACATCTGTAATAGATGAAAAGGGGCGAACGATGAATTTCGTCCGCCCCTTTCTAATTTTCGCTGTGATACCAGGAAAAGTTAGCCGGTGATCTCTTCACCGGTTTCCTGGTTGACAACTTTCATGGACAACTTGATCTTGCCGCGATCATCGATACCAATCAACTTGACCTTGACCACGTCGCCTTCGTTGACGACGTCAGTGGTCTTGCCAACCCGTTCGGCGGCCAGTTCGCTGATGTGAACAAGGCCATCCTTGGCACCCATGAAGTTGACGAAAGCGCCGAAATCGACGGTCTTGACAACTTTACCGGTGTAAATCACGCCAACTTCAGGTTCTTCCGTCAAACCCTTGATCCACTTGATCGCGGCTTCGGCGGCGCTTTCGTCGACGGCGGCAACCTTGACGGTGCCATCATCTTCGATGTCGATCTTGGCACCGGTGACTTCACAAATTTCACGGATCATCTTGCCACCGGGCCCGATGATGTCGCGGATTTTGTCCTTGTTGACCTTGAAAGCGGTAATCCGCGGTGCATTCTCGCTGACTTCACCCCGTGAGGTGTCAATAGCCTTCGCCATTTCAGCCAAAATGTGCAGACGTCCGTCACGAGCCTGGGCGACGGCATCTTTCATGATGTCTTCGGTGATCGACGTAATCTTGATATCCATCTGCAAGGATGTAATGCCATTTTCCGTTCCGGCAACCTTGAAGTCCATATCGCCCAGGTGATCTTCGTCACCCAGGATGTCGGACAGCACGGCGTGGCCGTCATCTTCCTTGATCAGGCCCATGGCGATCCCGGCAACCGGGCGCGCCAACGGCACACCGGCATCCATCAACGCCAACGAAGCACCGCAAACGGACGCCATAGAAGACGATCCATTGGATTCGGTGATTTCCGAAACGACGCGAATGGTATAGGGGAAATCTTCCTTGGACGGCAGGACCGGGTTAATGGCCCGCCATGCCAGTTTGCCATGGCCGACTTCGCGGCGACCGGTGAAACCGACACGGCCCGCTTCGCCAACCGAATAAGGCGGGAAGTTATAGTGCAGCATGAAGTGCTGGAAGCTTTGACCTTCAAGAGAATCGACCCGTTGTTCATCCTGACCGGTGCCAAGCGTGGCAACGGCGATGGCCTGGGTTTCACCGCGCGTGAACAAAGCCGATCCGTGGGCCCGCGGCAAGAAGCCGACTTCCGTGGCAATGGGGCGTACCGTTTTGGTATCGCGGCCATCGATCCGTTTGCCGGTTTTCAGTATGTCGCGACGAACGATATGCTTTTCAATTTTCTTGAAGGCATCACCGAAAACGTCTGAAGCCAAATCCTGGTCGATCGCACTGTCGTCGGCCAGATCGGCTTTGACCTGGGCCCTGACGGCGCTAACTTTGGATTGACGCTCCATCTTGTCGCTTTGGGCATAGGCATCGCGCAGTCCGGCTTCGGCCATGGTGCCGATTTTGGCGATCATGTCTTCTGCACCGGGTACGGCTTCAGCCAGCGGGCGCGGCTCTTTGGCACAGACTTCGGCCAATTCGATGATCGCGTCGATCACCGGCTGGAACGCTTTGTGGCCAAAGGAAACAGCGCCAAGCATGATTTCTTCAGAAAGCTCGGAAGCTTCTGATTCAACCATCAACACGCCTTCAATGGTGCCGGCGACGATCAGGTCCAGATCGGTATTGGGCATTTCATCAACGGTCGGGTTAAGAACATATTCGCCATCGATGTAACCAACACGGCAACCGCCGATTGGGCCCATGAAGGGCAGGCCGGAAATGGTCAGCGCGGCCGATGTGCCGATCAGGGCAACGATGTCGGGGTTGTTTTCCATGTCGTGGGAAACGACCGTGCACATGACCTGGGTTTCACATTTGAAGCCCTTGGGGAACAAGGGACGGATCGGGCGATCGATCAGGCGCGAGGTCAGCGTTTCATTGTCGCTGGGACGGGCTTCGCGCTTGAGGAAGCCACCCGGAATTTTACCGGCGGCATATGCTTTTTCAATGTAGTGAACGGACAGCGGGAAAAAATCCAGTCCGGGTTTTGGCGTCTTTTCGCCAACGACCGTGCACAGAACCTTGGTGTCGCCATAAGTGACGAGAACCGCGCCATCGGCCTGGCGGGCCACTTTACCGGTTTCAAAAACTAGCGGGCGTCCGCCCCATTCAATTTCTTTTCTAAACTCTTTAAACATCTTTTCATCTTTCCTTAAGTCAACAGGGGCAGGCGGGAGACCCTCACGGCCACCAACAGGCAAGCACCGGCGTAACGCCGAACATCTATAAATGCTTTTTTGAAGCCTGAGCCTCCCCTGTTTACATCACCGCCCTGGCCTTCCAGGACGGTTCGTCATTGCGCTGGGACAGCGTGCCCTTAGCGGCGGAGTCCCAGACGCTTGATCAGATCCTCGTAACGGGCGCTCTTACTGTTTTTCAAGTAATCGAGCAGCCGCCGGCGTTGGCCAACCATCATCAGCAGGCCGCGGCGGGAATGGTGATCTTTCTTGTGGGTTTTCAGGTGTTCGGTCAGG